>FSWM01000199.1_pt1 | contig 77211 bp, 62 predicted proteins | sample 1637841 | NCBI WGS metagenome assembly FSWM01 (sample SAMEA3914789, study PRJEB12502) | metagenome | biome: forest; material: soil | place: Canada | collected 2011-07-03 | depth 0.3 m | reverse complement strand
GAAAAAGAGTCTCCAGGCCCGCTTTTCCTGTCGGATGTCCCGCAGCAGCAGCAGCAAGGTGGTGACGGCGAACTCGCCCAGGATGTTCTTGTGAATAAACATTCCGCGCCAGTTGCCGGCATGGCCCGGCTCGATCAGGTCGCTGCCTTGATGCTGGCCGATATGCGGCACGAAGACGGCCAACAGGAAGCTCAAGATGACGATGACGCTGTTGATGATGCTCGAGATGCGCAACAGCGCGGCGATGCCGATCCATTTGACGATGGCCGCGATCCAGATCGCCACGCAGACTAGGTAGAACAGCTGTTTGTAGGTGTTCTTTTGGTCGACGGACCATGTGAACGAGATGGCGCAGAACAGCAGGAAGGGGGCCAGGGGGGCCAGCGCCTTGAAGTAGTCGCCCCGGCCCTTGGTCAGCAGAACGGCCCCGGCAAAGCCCAGGCAGGCGAAATAGCGCGCCAGGCCATAGATGACGGGCCAGGGAGAATTGTACTCGCCCGCAATCAACGGATTGTAAAGCAGATCAAGTCCGATCGGCGCGAACGCTATGTAGATTATCGCCACCATCGCCGCCGCGAACGCGGACAGCCTGATGGTCAGGTCGGGCGTCCCCATATGGGGGCCGCGAAGCGGTCGCATCGGCGAATGCATCCTGGACCTTCAGACGGTTCGAGCAAACGGATCATGAACGCAGGCAAGCTGGCGTTCAATCGGAATGGGGCGTGGCTAAACGGGCAACGGATGTTTGATGCGGTCGGCCAGCGAGGCGTAGCCCAATTCCATATTGGCATAGCGCGCGGCCATGGGCGTGGGATCGCCAGGCGGGCGATAGACCCCGTACTTGAAATAAGGGCCGATCACATCATTGTAGCCGATGGGGATCTGCTTCAGGTTGAGGATTTGCTGGCCGTCGATCCAGGTTTGCAGCTCGCCATGACCGAAGGCGTTGAAGCGCGTGCGCTGGACGAAGCTGTGCCAGAGGCCGCGCTGGAAGTTCGGGCGTTGGTAGCGGGTTATCGGGGGCGGATAGTTTTTGATGGTCTGGCGCAAGGCCGGGTCGGACGCCGTCCAGACATTGAACGTGTCGCCGGTCAGGAACTGGGCCATGGGGGGCGACACATATTGGTCCCAAAGGTCCTTGTAGGCATGCCATTGGCCGAAGATGCACCAGGGCGCTCGGCTCGTGGGTCCCGGCTCGATCAGCAGGCTGTAGGCCTGCCAGATGTCGACGTTGGATTTCACGAACTGGTAGATGGCGACCTCTGAGCGCTCCGAATGCTCGCCCTTCCAATGGTCGCCCGCGCGAATTTCGAAGCGCTCCTGCCGCCCGGTCTTGGCGTAGGACCAGGGCTTGCCGGCGTTGTTCAGGCCGCTCTTGCCGATGTCGCCCAGCTTGGCGCATCCGGTCGTGGCCAGCGGCGCGACCGCCAGCAGGCCAAGGGCCAAGCGGCGCCGGTCGATCGCGGCAAGCTGTCTTTCTCCGCCGAAGTCGGGCCGCGGGTCCGCCGTGGGTTGGATCGATCTCACGTTCGATATCCTGAGGCCATGAAAGGGTTCCTACTCGGTGGTCGCCTAGCTGTAGTATGACCGTGATTAAAACTGCGGACCATAGGGAAGCGCCGCTGTGAAGGCTTGCAGCCTTCAATTGCCCTTAACAGTTGCAGGGAAGCCATCGGCTCCGGTCGATATTGATAAGGCGGACAAACAATGAGAATGAACTCTGCAGTCGCGGTCTTTTCCTGGACGTCCCCATGAGCGCTAGTCGGCCCGACGCCCTGCATGTGCTGATCGCCACCCCCTATGGCAAGCATGGCAAGGGTGGCATCGATCGCATGATGGACGTAGTCCGCGAGCAGGTGCGGCAGAATCCTGGATGCGGTGTCGAGTTGCGGTTCCTGACGACCCGAGGAAGCGGGTCGGTGTTTTTGTCGATATTCACCTATTTCCTGCCGTCCGTGTTTAGTCTGATCTTTATTTCGTTGACTTGGCGCATTGACGTATTTCACGTCAACATCGTCCAGTATGGAAGCACTATTCGAAAATTGATATTGTGTTACGTCGCCAGGGCACTGGGAACTCCCTACGTTTTGCACCTTCATGGTTCGCGCTATCGCCAATACTGGAGTTCGGTATGCCCGTTCCTGTCGCGGCGTATCCGGGATGTGTTCAACGGCGCGGCGCAGGTCCTGGTCTTAGGCCGGATCTGGTCGGACTTCATCGCCGGCCAGGCGCCAGCGGCGCGGATCTCGGTGCTGCAAAACGCGACCGTGGCGCCGGCGAAAATTCGCGCGCATAGCAACGGCGGGAAACCGGTCCATATTCTGTTCCTGGGCCGGATCGGCGATCGCAAAGGCGTGCCGGAACTGGTCCAGGCTCTGGCGCGACTGGGATCCTCGTCATCCTGGTGTGCCACCATCGCCGGAGATGGCGATATCGCGCCTTTCGAGGCGCAGATCGCCGCCCAGGGGCTGGGAGACCGGGTTGCTTTCCCCGGCTGGGCCGGTCCTGAGGATGTCGAGCGGCTGCTGGCCAGCGCCGATATCCTGGTCTTGCCGTCGCACAACGAGAACCTGCCGCTGTCCGTCATCGAGGGCATGGCCCACGGCCTGGCTGTCGTGACCACCCCAGTTGGGGCGGTGCCGGATATTATCGCTGATGGAGAAACCGGACTCTTGTGTCCGCCGGGTGACGCCATCCAACTGGCCGGCGCCTTGCAACGCGTCGTCGATGACGCAGTTCTCCGTGCCAAACTGGGCCGCTCAGCCAGGGCTTTCCATGCCGAAAACCTTAACGTGGACACTTATTTGTCTAAACTCATCTCGGTTTGGGAAAACGCAGCTCTTCACAAATAGGGCTGTAGGGTGAATATACAGGCGTCGGGATACGCGTTGTCGAAAATGAGGGGCAGGGGAGTGAGCCGTTCGGCCTATGGCCAACTGGTATGGCTCTTGAGGCGCGCCCACGCGATGAGCGGGCCGGAGCGGCGTCACCGCGTCGATGAGCAGCTTAAGCGGATCATTGATCGCCGGCGCCGCTATGGCTGGGACGCGTTTCGCCGCGCTGGACCGTCACCGGTTTTTCCGGGGCTGGAACGGACCTTGTTGGCCAACAGCGGGGAGGGGTTGACCGACGCCATTGACGGAGCCTGCGAGGTATTGCTGGCGGGCGAGTTCGAGGCCCTGGGCGTGCGCTGGCCGACCCGTTCCCCGGCCAACCTTTTTCCGGCCGAACTCTGGCGATTGGATCCGGTGACCGGCGGGTTGTGGCCCGCGGTCAGCCGATCCGCGGCCACCATCGACTACCGCCGCCAGACCGCGCTCGGAAGCGTGAAGTATGTTTGGGAAATCAATCGGCTCCAGTTCCTGCAGCCCCTGGCGGTCGGCTACGCCCTCAGGCGAGATCCGCGTATGCTGGAGGCGATCGAAACCGCGATCTCCAGCTGGTACGAAGCTAATCCTCCGTTTTGCGGCCTGGGCTGGGCGTCGGGGATCGAACTGGCGCTGAGGGCGCTGTCGCTGATCGTCGTCAGCACCCTGTGCGGCGAAGCGCTCAAGGCGTCGGTGACGTCGCAGATCGGATCGATCCTGGAGGCCACCTTCTATTGGTTGGATCGCTATCCGTCGCGCTTCAGTTCGGCGAACAATCATCTGATCTGCGAGGCTTTCGGCCTGTTTCTGATCGGGACGCTGATGCCAGATCTGCCGGGCGCAAGCCATGCCGCGGAGCGAGCGGGGGCGGTCCTCGAAAGCGAAGTCCTGGCCCAGATCCTGCCGGATGGCGTGGGGGGAGAGCAGTCGCCGACCTATGCCGCCCTCACGGCCGAATGCCTATTGACGGCGGCCCTGCTGGCGCGTGCGGTGGGCCGACCCCTGGTCGATAGCCTCGACCGGCGGCTGGAGCAGTTCGCCGAATGCATCGCCTGGTTCGCCTTGCCATCGGGCGAGACGCCCGCGATCGGCGATGACGACGAGGGGCGCATCTGGAACACGCTGGGACCGCGGGAAACCGCCTATTCGGCATCGGTCGCTGGGGCGGTGTGCGGCTATCTTGGCCGGCCGGCCCTGGCCCCGCCTTCCCACTGGCCGGAATTGCGCGACGTCGTTTTCGGATCGCCGCACAAGGCGGCGCCGTCGCCCACGGGCGTCAGGACCTTCGCCGACGGCGGATACACCATCGTGCGGGAGCGGCGGGCGGGACGGGACCTGCACCTGGTGATGGATCACGGTCCGTTGGGCTACCTGTCCATCGCCGCCCATGGCCATGCCGACGCCAACGCCCTGACCCTGGCGGTGGATGAGACCCCGGTGCTGATCGATCCGGGGACGTTCATGTACCACGGCCAGCATGACTGGCGCTCCTGGTTCCGCGGCACGCGGGCCCACAACACCCTTAGCATCGGGAGCGTCGACCAGAGTCAGATCTCCGGTCCGTTCATGTGGTCACACAAGGCCAACGCCAGGCTTCAGCACCTGGCCCCGGCGCCGCAGTGGAGCATCACCGCCTCCCACGACGGCTATCGCCGCAATTTTGGCGTTGACCACCAGCGATCGGTCACGGCGACCAACGACGGCTTGCTTATCGTCGACACCTTGGTTCCGGCGCCCTGCGACGAGCCTGTCGAGGTAGCTTTCCAATTCGCTCCCAATGTGGATGTGCGCCTGTCGGGGGCCGGCGTGCTGGTTTCGGACCGCGGACGGCCCCTGCTGTCCCTGGAGTTCGGGCAGCCGGGTGACATCGCCCTTCAAGCGGGCGGCGAAGGTCATGACCAGGGCTGGGCGTCACTGCGGTTCGGGCACAAGGTGGCGGCGCCGCGGCTGAGCTGGCGCGGGCGAATGCCCGCGGAAGGGCTGACGACGCGGATCACATTGGCTGCGGCGCCCGAGCCCCGCCAGGAATGCGCGGCGCACGCGCCGATCCCCAGCCGGGCCGTCGTAAGCTAAGGCGCGATCGGGGCGGGCGTCTTCGCCAGTTCGCGGACGACGACCTTTGGCCCGAGCAATCCAAGATGCTCATTGAAATACCGAATGACGGCGTCGAACAGGATCTCGCGCTGAGACCTCTCCAGGAACAGGTGGTCGATGCCCGGCAAAATCGCCGTGGTCATGCCTAGTCGCTGGGGGAGGTTTTCCCGCGGCGTGGAGAAGTATTCTTCATTATCGATCAGAAATTCGTCGCTGTCGCCATAGACCAGCAGGGTCTCCGTGCCGCCGTCCCTCAGGGTCCGCAGGCGTCTTGCGACATTGGCGGCGACGATCTTGGCGTGCTGCTTGCCGACGATGCGGCCGATCATGCGAAAGGCGATCCTGACCATCTGCGGCGGCGATATTTCACCCCTCATGAGCCGCCTCCAGGAATGAGCGGTCGTCATCAGATTCATATACCGCCGGTTGGAGATCGGCGCGCGATGGGCGGGCTCGTCATTCCAGAAGTACGGAGGCGGCGCGATCAGGATCTGCGTGCGCGCACGCCGATCGCGGAAGGCCATGTTGCAGGCCAGCTGCGCGCCGCGGCAAAATCCGATCAGCACCGCGCTGGAAAAGCCCTGGGCCTCGGTCCAGTCCAGGGCCGCATGAACATCGGGGAAACCGTCGGCGAGGTGTTCGATCGGGTTGCGCTGTCCCTCGCGATCGGGGCTGTCGCCCACGCCGGCGATGTCGAATCTGAGCGAAGTCAGGCCCAATTCGGCGAATCGCCGGGCCATCAGCACGGCGATCCGGCCCGTGCCGGTATGCCGTGTCGCGCCCGTGTTGAGAAAGACGATCGCTGGGGCGCCCGGCGATGGCGCGTCGGGCCGGGTGACCACGCCGAACAGGCGGCTGGACCCCTTCAGGAAAACCGTATGTTCTCCGACCTCCGGAAGGCCGATGGTCGTGTTCGCGTCCGCCGAGGGGGCTTCGGCGGAAATATCCAGGTCCTCTTTCGCCCAGTCGACGATCCTGCCGAACGTGGCTTCGGGGCAGGCGGCGAAATCCGCGTCGACCAACAGCTCCGTGTGACCGGAAAATTCGGCCTGGCGCGCGTCTGCATTGGATGCGGCGATCCATCCCGAAAGGACGCGGTCGGGCTTGGCGCCCGGCGGCAACAGGGTCAGGAGCCGCGGGGCCAGCTTTTCGCCAGGGCGGAAGGGTTCGAACCGGTCAAGATCGGCCAGAGTCTGCGGGGTGCAGGTGATGCCGGCGGCGCATAGATCTTCATCGTCCGCCGGGGATGGCTTTCCGCCGATCTTGGCCATCATGGACAGCTCGCGTCGATAGCTCCGACCCGAGGTCACCGGCGCCAGCAGGGCCAGGCCATGAACGCCTCCGAGTTGGGCCGCGGCCGCGGCCGCTGCGGCGGCGCCATATCGGAACCCGACGAAAACCACCTCCTGGACGCGTTGGTTCGCTTTCAGCCATTCCGCTGCGCTCTTCGCGTCGCGGGTCCAGCTCGCGATCCGGTCGGGTGAGTCGTCTTCTTCAGCGGAATCGCCAAAGCCGCGGTATTCAAAGCGCAGGGTATGCAGGCCAGCCGCCGACAGCATTTCGGCCAGGCTGCGCCAGGACCGGTAGATGAAGTCGGCCTCACGCCCGAGCGGGCCGCACAGGACGGCGCCGCGCCGGCTGTGTCCGGCGTGCAGCCAGCCAAGGCAACCTTCGAAATATACCGGTTCCAAGCCCCTCTCCAGTCGCCGTCTGGACGCGGGAATCCCCGCCCGTGTGTGCCCACCCCTGTGTGAAGGTCCAAACAGCGAGCCGGACCAGTGACATATGCCACTGTTTCTTGATCATGTTCCCCCGTGTTTGGCCTCGTCCACCGTTTTGTTGGCCGTCGGGCGACTTGGGCCGCTTGCCGGCGAGCCCGGTCATCGCAAGCGTGGAGGGCCGCGCTCGAAGCCGATGTCACGGACGACGGAAGCCAGGCCGTCGAGGCAGGCCGCAGAGCCGCGCATGATCTGATCCTGATGGATGTTCAGAGATCTTTGGTGGACGGGGTGCGGGCGGCCCGTGAGACGCGGGCGCTTCCAGCTTCGAAATGCGATGCTTGGATCATCGCCTTAACCGATAGTGGAATCGCCGATAGCGTGTGATGCTGCCCGACTATTGGAACGGATGATTACATAGACCGGCCGTCCAGACTGGAAGTATTTCTGGAAAAATTAGATCAAATTGTCGCGTCGACACTATCCGGCGCCGCGTAAAATTAGCATCATTAAATAGATAATAACCAAAATAGGGTTCGATTGACGAAATCATGGGGTCGGAGCCGGAAAAATGGGCCATTTAGACAACCTTAAGGTTCTTACAAAGTCGATCATTCCGCTTGTAATCATCGCCTTCCTGTTCGTTGGCGTCGTGGCTTTGGGGGGCGTCAGCCTCAACCAGACGGCTCACAACTACGGCCAAATGGTCGAAAATACAGATCCGGCCGCCGTCAACCTCGCGCGCTTCCGTCAATCCATCTCGCAACTGGGCTATGACCTCTACAGGTCGACCACGCTCACCTGCATGGGCGCTGACGCCAAGGCTTGCGACGACCTGGATATCGACTTCAAGGCCGACATGGTTCTTGGGGAGCGAGCGCTCGCCCAAGCCAGCCAATTGGATCCGGCCCACGCTGGCGATCACCAGCAGATGCTCGCCACCTTCAAGGCGATCGAGGCCGTCGCGACGCCGGCCATGGCCTTGTCGCAGCAGGACAAGAACGCTGAGGCGGCGAAAGCGATGGCGGTGGCGGACCCGATGGTCCGGACCCTGTCGGCGTCCGTTAAGGCCTACAACGACGATCGTCTCTCAGAGAGCAAGGCCCAGTCAAACGCCCTGGCGGCCAGCGCGGCCCGCGCGACCTGGACCATGGTGCTGGTCGGCGCGCTCGCCATTTTGGGTGGCCTGGCCTTCGCGATCTGGCTTTCGGCGACCAAAATCGCGGCGCCGCTGACGAATCTGGCGGACCGTATGAAGGTTCTCGCTGGCGGCGATCTGGATGTGGTCGTCGACGGGCAAGGCCGCAGCGACGAAGTCGGCCTCATGGCCAAAGCAGTGCAAACCTTCAAGGACAATGGTCTGAGGACCCGGGCGCTGGAGACGGAGGCGGAGCGCATGCGCCAGCAGGCCGATCAGGAGCGCCAGCGCGCCGAGGCCGAGCGTCAACGCACCCAGGCCGAACAGGCCGCCGTGGTGCAGGCCCTGGCTGTCAGCCTCGGAAGACTGGCCGAGGGCGACCTGACGACGCAGATCGATGCGCAGTTCGAAGGTGAATATCTGAAGATCAAGACAGACTTCAATTCCGCCATCGACCGGCTGCGGGAAGCGATGAGCGCCATCGCCACGGCCACGCACAGCATTACGGGCGGATCGGACGAGATCGCCAGCGCCTCCGACGATCTCTCCCGGCGGACCGAGCAGCAGGCCGCCAGCCTGGAGGAGACCGCCGGCGCCCTTGAGCAGATCACGGCCACGGTCAGGCGCAGCGCCGACGGCGCCAAACAGGCGGCCGGAGCGGCTTCGGCGGCGAAAATCGACGCGTCACGCTCGGGTTCGGTGATGGCCGAGGCGGTCTCAGCCATGGGCGAGATCGAGCAAAGCTCGAACCAGATCACGCAGATCATCTCTGTAATCGACGAGATCGCGTTCCAGACCAATCTCCTGGCGCTGAACGCCGGCGTCGAAGCGGCCCGGGCCGGCGACGCCGGCCGTGGGTTCGCTGTCGTCGCCCAGGAAGTACGGGCGCTGGCGCAACGTTCGGCGGGGGCGGCCCTGGAGATCAAAAACCTGATCGCCAGCTCCTCCGCCCAGGTTGAACGGGGCGTCAGGCTCGTGGGCGACACCGGCAAGGCCTTGGACGCGATCGTCGCCAAGGTGGGTTCGATCGACCTTTTGATCGGCGAGATCGCCCAGGCCTCCCAGGAACAGGCCGTCGGGCTCAACCAGGTTAATGTCGCGGTCAACCAGATGGACCAGGTCACACAGCAGAACGCGGCCATGGTCGAGGAGGCCACAGCGGCCACCGCCAACCTCAAGGGCGAAGCGGCTGAGCTCAGCAGGCTCATCGCCCGGTTCAAGACGGCGGCCGAGGGGGCCTGGTCTCCTGGCTCATCGGCTAGCGACCGGATGCGGCCTAAGTTGGCCGCGCACCGCCGCTGAATAAACATCTGACCGTGGCGGCCGCCCGGCACTCTTGGGCGGGGAATCACCAAGCCGGTGGCGCGGGAGATCTTCGCCCAGAAGCCGTTCGATCCCGACCGCGGCGAGGCGTTGCAGCCCGGTGCGCTCCCGGCTCAGCGCAGGGATAGCGTCATCCGCACGGCCGGGGCGTCTTTAGGCAGCGCCGTGACCACGAATATCCGGGTGGGATTGATCTGGCCGCCGTCGAGCAGCGCCGCTTGAATGGCTTCGGCGCGGCTCTTGCCCAGTTGCTGCAGGTCCTGGTCGGTCGCGACGATGCGCTCGCGCAGCCTGGATTCCAGCCAGGCCGCCGCGGCTTCATCGGGGCCGGTTTTGACGCCGTCCTTGGCCGCCTGCGGCTTGGGGATGTCCGGCTTGGCGCCGAATTCCTTGATATAGGCGCTTTCCAGCGTGGCGCGCCGCGCCGCTGCAGCGCTGGTCGGCCGGCCTTTGCGGGCGGTCGGCTTTTGCGCCGCCGCGGCGACTTCGGCGTCGCCGGGCTGCGGCCAGGGCGGGGCGGTCGACTTGCGGGTCTACGGTCATCGGGATTTCGAGGTTCACCGCGGGCCGCTCGATCAGGGCCTTGATCAGGCTGGCCAGTTTCTGGCGGCCGACCTCATCCAGGCGGGACGAGCCGGGCTGGAAGTCGACATAGCTAAGCTCCTCGCCGCCGCCGACCAGTCGGCCCAAGGCCGCGAAGGGGGCGGTGGCGACCTTGACCATCAGGTTGTGCACCACGTGCCAGATCACCGGCCAGATCTTGAACTTGGGATCGTTCAGGGTGCCTTCGATTTCGATCGGCACGTCGATCACGCCGTGGCGGTCCTTTAAGAGGGCCACGACCAGCTTGACCGGCAGCTTGACCGCGTCGGCGCTGTCCACCTTGTCGCCCAGCTGCAATTGGTTGATCACCACATGGTGGCTGGCCGCCAGCTTCTGGTCGTCAATGTTGTAGTGCAGGTCGACGTCCAGCTTGCCCTTATCGATCCGATAGCCGGCGAACTTGCCGGAATAGGGGGAGAAGGTGGTCAGCTCCATGTTCTGGAAGTTCATCCGCAGGTCGGTATAGCTGCGTGCGGCGAAGTAGTTGACCTTGCCCTCGATCTTCACCGGGGCGTAACGGTCGACCTGGCCGGCCAGGTCGACAACGGCGCGGGCGTCCTGGCGGCCCGACAGGCCCTTGACGGTCCCGGCCAGGTTCTGGATCCCGGCGGCGAAATGGGGTTGGATCGATAGGTCGGAGAAATCCATGCGGCCGTCGGTGATCCGCATCACGCCGATTTCTATGGGCAGGCCCGCCTTCTGGGGCGGCGCGGCCGAGGCCGCCGTTATGTTGGAGACCGGCGTGGCGGCCTTTGGCGCGACGGATGGGGCGACCGCGCCCTCAGGACTCAGCACGGTCTTGATGTTCATCACATAGTTCGGCCCGATCACGACGCGGGCGTAGGGCTTCTGCGCAACCACCTCGCGCACGTTCACCGCCAGCGGTCGGCTCTGGACGCGGACGCCGTTGAACCGCAGGGCGCGCCAGTTGATGAAGTCCTGGCTCAGGACCTTGTCGACCGTATGCAGGTCATAGGACTGGATGGCGCCGTCGAATTTCGCGGCCCCGTTGGCGGCATAGGTCAGGTGACCCTGGCCAGACAGGCGCCCGGACAAGAGCTTCAGGTTCGCCGCGCGGTCGATGTAGGGCTGCAGGCGTGGCAGGCCGAGGTCGGCGACCTCGACGTTCAGGTCGGCGGACAGCTTGTCGAGCGTCACGGCGCCCCTTGCAGAGAGCCGCCCGCCGCCCGCGATGGCCGTGCTGGCCTCGACCTGGACCGGCTTGGTGACCGGCAGGGCGAAGCCGGTGACGGCGATCTCGATCGGCGTGGCGGTGACCTTGACCGGCCTTGTAGCCGTGCGGTCCTCGAACGCGAGTGTCCCGCCATGCAGCCGCAGGTCGGGCAGGGTGACGGTCCAGGGCGCGGAGGGCGGCGACTTCGGCGCGGCAGTCACCGGCGTGCGCTGTGGAGCATAGCCCACCAGGTTCAGGCTATTGCGCTCTGTCCAGGCGGTGACCGCCGGATTGGCGATGTCGACGCGCCCGACGCTGATCGCCCGCGTCGGCACGTCGACGTGGACCTTGCTGACCTCGGTCGCCGGGAGGGTGATCCAGTCGCGGTCGGCTCCGTGCGCCCGCAGGCCGGCGCCCGTCAGTTTCAGGTCGTCGAGTTCGATGCCGAGGGTGAGCCGATCGCCATTCAGCGCGAATCGATAAGCTCCGGACAGGTCGATGTCCCCCGAGGTGACGTCGAAGGGCAGGGCGCCTCGGACCAGCTCCGACAGCGGCGCCGCCTTGACCTGAGCCAGGGCGAAGCGGCCCTGAGATGACAGGGGCGCTGTGCCGATCACGCCGCTCCAGGCCAGGCGTTCGCCCCGCTCGGTCACCGCCTTCAACGAAAAGCCAGCGCCGGCCTTCACCGTGCTGAAATGGTTTAGTTTGAAGTTGACCGGGGCGAACACCTTGGTGAAGGGCGCGCCACCTACCTGGTCGGTGAATTCCGTCCGGCCGGTGTTGATTTCCAAATGATCGACCAGGATCTTGGGAGGCTTCGAGCCCGCCGGCTTGCCGCCGCCGGGCGGCGGGACTAGGTCCAGCAGGTTCAGGCGCCCGTTGGGGCGGACGACCGCCCGCACACGAGGCGCGTCGAGCCTGATCTCGGTGAAGTCCAGGCCGCGCCAGAGCGACGCTCCCGAGACCTGCACGGTCAGCCGGTCGAAGCCGATCATCGGCTTGCCGTCGGTGTCGAGCAGGTTGAACCCGTGGGCTTGGAGCCGCAGCGTGAAGGGATCGAGGCGCACCTCGCCGATTTCGGCGTTGCGATGATAGTGCTGGGCGATCTGAGAGATGACCTGCGATCGGATCAGCTTCGGTGCGGCCCAGAAACCGAGCGCGGCATAGAGCGCGACCAAAAGCGCCGCACCGACGACAATCCAACACGCCAGCTGCAGCCATCGTCTGCGCGGGGCCGCCGGGCTCCCCGCCTGCAGCTTGACTTGCCCGGGATCGGAGGTGGATTGCATGTCGTCGCCGGACTGCGCCACGCGACCGGCGCGGCTGAAAACTACGCTACGCCTATACCGCGCCGCCGGGCAGGTTGGGAGTGGGGCGCGCTCCCGATGCACGCTATCGTCGATTACGTCATCTGGTCTCTACTGCCGATTGACGTGAATCAATTCCAATCCATGCGCCTTCAATCATAACCTGTATCCAGCGACGCTCGGTGCCCGTCCCGCCGCGGATTGGTGTGGTTTGCGGGGGTACAAGATGAACGAAAAAATTCGCGCCCTAGTCGCCGATGACAACGCCAATCTGCGAGATCTCCTCAAATGCGTTCTGGAGATGCAAGATGTGGACGTCAGCACTGCGATCGACGGGAGGGACGCCGTGCGCCAGGCCATGACCACCCGCTTCGATATGATCTTCACGGATATCGGCATGCCCAACATGGATGGGCTGACCGCAGTGAGGCTCATTCGTGAACATGAAGTCGCGATTCAAAGATCGCCAGCGAAGATTGTCATAGTCAGCGCCTATGGCTCGCCGTCCGACATCGAGGCCGCCCGGCGAGCCGGCGCCGACGGACACGTGACGAAGCCGTTCTCAGTCGATGACTTCCTTCGCGATCACTTCGGCGTCGAACGTCCCGACGTCTCGACACGGCCGGCCAAAATGCGGGCCTGATCCGGGGCCAAGATCGCGATTCGAGCGGCATGCCGACGGAAAACCGCTTCGCACGCGAACGCGGCGCCAATAAAACCCTTGGTTATCACAAAGCAGTGATCACCTATGTCGCTGTCGCGTCGGTCACTCTGAAAAACCCAAATATTTCAGCCTCTATCCGGCCGAAGCGACGCGCACAGTGGACAGGCGCAAAATGGGCTGGCGTAACCGTGCTGGATTGCTCCGAGTAGAGAGCAGGGTTAGTCTTATACTGTTTAGAGGGGGTGGGCGTTAAATTACTAACGGCCTGATGGCCTAGACGATTAAGCACTCCGTCGAGTGCGGGCGATCATCAGCAGCAATAATTTCTAAGAAGAACGCGCCGCGCTGAAAATAGCGCGCATAACCTGTCTTGCGCAGGGTTCGGGTAATTGTGGTGTCAGAGTTTGATTTGGGTAGTTAGGGGGCTGACGTGTCGAATGTTACTGTCAATGGTTCCAAGGGCGTTGCGGGCGGCGCGGCTCAGGCGTGGAATATCGCCTCGCCCGACTTGAACAATAGCGCGGTCGCGGTCGGTCTTGACGGGGCCCCCGACAAGGCGGGCGTTGGCGGGCACGGCGGGCGGGCCAAGGCGATTACGTGGACGGCTGCGAATTCGGCGTCCGATTCCTCATCGCAAAGCCATGCCACCGGAGGGGCCGGCGTCGGGGCCGGCGCTTCGGGAGGACATGCCGTAGCCTCGGCCTTCGATCTAAACCGCGGGGGGGCGGCCAGCGCCTATGCCTTCGCAGCCGGCGGCGCCGGCGGAAGCGGTTCCGGCAAGGGCCATGCCGGCAGCGCCGGCGGGGCCGCAAAGGCCGCCGCCGGGGCGGTCTCATCAGCTTTCGGCGCAGGCGCAAGCGCCGGGATCGAACAGGAAAGCGGAACGGGCGGCGCTGGTCTCAATGGAGCCGACGGGGGCGCCGGCGCCGACAGCGTTGCGATCAACGCGGTGTGGGGCGAGACCAATGCGGGCGCCCTGCTTCTAAATCAGACGGCGGCGGGTGGCTCTGGCGGGGACAGCCACGGCGGCGCAGGCGGCGCGGCGGGAATCGGCTTCGGCCGACTGGTGTTCGACGATACTCACAGCTTCACCCAGAGCACGAACCTCCACGTGCTGGGCGGCGCTGCGGGCGGGGCGGGCGGCGCAGGCGCGAGCGGCGCTGATGGAGGTGACGCGACCTCGACCGTCGTCATCACGGGGACGGGAGGGGTGAACTCTGAGTCTGACGCCGTCGCCGGAAATGGAGGCGCCGGCTCGTCGGGCGGCCGCGGTGGCGACGGTGGCGGGGCATCGGCTCACGACGCCGTACTGGGCGGGACCGACGTCTTCAGCGCGGCGAATGGCTATGGCGGAACCGGCGGATCGGTCAGCCTGAATGGCGACGGCGGCGCGGGTGGGGCCGGCCGCGCATTCGCCATAGCCAACGGGGTTTCGGGAAGCGCCGGCGCTATAGGCGCCGGTGGCGGTGGCGGTGATGGCGACGGGGCGGGCCATAGCGGGGGCACGGGCGGCGCCGGTTTCGCCTACGCCAGGGCGACAGGCTCGGGTAATGGCACGGTTTCGGTCTATGCCACGAGCTACGGCGGCAGCGGTGGGACCGGCTATGATTCGGCCAATGGCGGCGCAGGGGCGAGCAGCGTCCTGGCCAACGCGGTCTTGGGCTCGACCAACGGCGGCGACCTCTTTCTGACACAGCAGGCGAATGGCGGCGTTGGCGGCGACAGCTATGGCGGAGCCGCCGGCGCCGCCGGAGCGGCGGCCACCAGCCTCAGCTTCGACGACTCGCATAACGCCAATGCCAGCGCCCTGGTCTGGGTCCTGAACATCGCTACCGCCGGAGCCGGCGGCAATGGCCACGACGGCTCGGACGGGGCGGTCGGCGGCATGGCCGTCTCGACCTTGAACTTGACCGGGCTCGACGCCGTCAACGCCATCGACACGGCCATTGGTGGGGCTGGAGGAGGAGCCGACTCGCCCGGCCAGGTCGGAGCCGGGGGCGCCGCCATGGTGGTGGGTGATGTGCACGGCGCGTTGGTGACGGCCTCGTCCTACGCCATTGGCGGAACCGGCCTGACCGCGGGCGCCGCCGCCGCCACGATGACGGCGACAGGCGACAGCGGCCGCACCTACGCCAACGCATCAAGCGCCGATACGGTGGGGAATTTGATCGAGGCCGCCGGGGCGTCGGCCACCGGTGTCGTCGACGGAACCAGCGTAGCCCGCGCCCAGACCGGCATCGGCGGGGCTCCGGCCGCATACGCCAGCGGCTTTCAGGCCCTGGCGCTTGAGACCGGCGCGCCCAGCGCCGCCGCGACCTCGGCGATCCTTTCGGCCAATGCGCACATCAAGGCGGCGTTCGGGGCCTCGCCGACCTTCTTCTCCATTGGTGAACTGGGGGGCGGCCACTCCAGCAGCGGCGCGGGCTCGCAGGTTACGACCAGTGAGATCGACCTGACGGTGGACCTGACCCACTTGGCGGTGCGCCAGGATCTGATGGTCGGATTCTATCACCCGACCGCCACTGGGGCTGGTTTCACCAGCTTGGCCTTCGACATCTACGCCGATGGTGTCGACGTGTTGCACGAGGTGTTCAGCACGGTCGCGGCGGCGACCTCCTTTTTTACCAACCGCGCCATCGACCTGGGCTCGCTGGCCAGCGGCGCCTTGAGCGGTGACACGCTGACTTTGTCGGCGGTGATGAGCATTACGAGCTCGAGCGTCGGTGCGGGCTTCAGCGCAGGTATGATCTTCGCCGATCCTCCAGCCGGCGCCCACGTGGAGCATGCTATCGCGGCCGGCGGCGTCGCCTCGCACAGCCCGTTCGATCAGGCGCTGCACCACGATTCGGCCGACCTGACCGGCGCCAACCTGGAGGCCGCTCACGACGGACTGGGGACTGGCCCCATCCACGGCCACGATTCCGCGCTTCTTTGAGGGAACAGCCGGTCAGTCTGTCAGGTAATACGGCAAAGCCTCGGTCGGCGGCTTGACTTCAACAAGCTTGGTCGGCTCGAAGGGGCGCCGCTCTTGTTGCGGGCGATCTCACGCTGGGCCGCGCGGCGGCTGACACTGGAGCCGTCCGCACCTAGTGTGGCCGACGTGAATCTTGCCGAGCGTGAATGACCGCAGCTTCTTCCGATCCGCCCGAGCGCCGGCCAAGTCGCCGAGCCCGAGGCGCTGCCGTCACTGTGGCCGTACTCTTCGCCGCCGGCGGGGCGATCTATCTCGCGCGCGGCCGTATCGCCGAGGACCTCGCTCGCAATTGGCTGCGGGAACAGGGGATCGCTTCCAGCCTTTCGGTCCGCTCGTTGTCCCTGACCGGGCTCACCGCCAGTCTGCGGATCGGCTCCGCCGCGGATCCGGACCTGACGGTGGAGCGTGTCGAGGTGGGCTATGCGGTGGTGGGGCCATGGACCGGGTCGCCGTTCGGGGTGCGCACGCGCAGCCTGAGGCTCATCCGGCCTCGTCTGAAGCTGCGCCTGGAGGGCGGCGCGCTGCGCTACGGCGCGCTTCAGCCCCTGATGAACGAGGCGTCGAAACGGCGGCCTGGCGGAGGGCCGCCGCCGGACATCGCCGTGGAGCAGGGTGTCCTGGTGCTGATGACGCCGAATGGCCAGGGCGTTTTCCGGGGTGGCGGCGAACTGAAATCTGGCGTGCTCACCAGCCTCGGCGGCAGCCTCGACCCTTATCAGATATCCTCCGCGGACGCCCGATTGCAGGGTCAGGGCGGCGAATTCGATCTTCATCGAAGCGGCGAGCGAATGTCGGTCACGGTCGATCTCGGCCCGGTGACGGCCAGGAATGGCGCGGCCATGCTGCACGCGGCGCGAGCCCAGCTGACCGGAGAGCTTCCATTTCCGGGTAGGGACGGATCCTGGCGCGGGCCGGTCCGCCTGGCCGTCATTGGCCTGGGCGTCGCTGCGGACACCGGCGCCCTGCGCGCCACAGGCGGGGTGCTGAACGCGGACCTGGACGGGGCCTTGGATGCGAACTCGACGCGCCAGGCCGTGGCGGGACGCCTTCTGATCACCAGCCAGATCGCCCAGGCGCAGCAGTCCGACACGCGCCTGCACAAGGCCTCCGTGCAGCTCGACCTAGCCCAGGTGAGCCTGGTTCACGACCCGATGAGTTTTTCGGCGACCGGCGAGGGCCAGGCGAGCCTGGAGGGCGGCGTGAACGCAGCCGGCGCCGAGGCGCAGGTCCAGACCGGGCCGATCCAGGTTCGTGGCGTGAGACTGGTGGCGCAGGACGGCCGCCTGACTCGCGCCGGCACGTTCGAGGGCGCTCTTACAGGCCGCGGAGCCTTCGCCGCTGACCCGGCGCGTCGCTTGGCAGGGCGAGTTCCCGTCCTGTCAGACGAAAAGCCCTACGCGCTGGCCATGGAGCGGGCGTTGCGCAGTTTTCGCTTCGCCGAATCCCGCTGGCGCGCCGACCTGTCCGGCCAAGGCCTGCGCCTGGCCTTCGCCGCGCCGGTCCGGATCGACGCGGCGTCCGGCGCGCATCTGACTCTCGCTGCCGCGCCGGCGACGGTCGGGCCGAAGGGCTTCGCCGGCGGCGGACAGTTTGTGATCGAGGGCGATGGATTGCCGTCGCTGCGGGCGACGCTTGCGCGCGCTTCGTTTACCCCCGCCGGCTTTCGCGCAGACGTGACGGCCGTGGGCGAACTCGACGCTCCGTTCGCCCGCGGGGCGCAGGTTCGCGCCGAGGGCCGGCTGGCCGACGAGGCAGGTCGCTGGCGGTTCGACCTGGCGGGCTGCGCGTCCGAGAACGCCCGGCGCCTGGCCCTCGATCCCAACCCGGTGGAGGATTTCACCGCCACACTCTGCCCCGGCGACGGTCCCTTGCTCGCCGTCGGGCCGAACGGCTGGCAGGCGCGCGGCCGGCTGGAGCGGGCGCAAGGAACAGCACCGAGCTTCGGCGCCCGCTTCGCCGAGGCGGACAGTGCGTTCCAGGCCGCAGGCCGCCACGGCCTGGAGACCGCCGAGGTCACCCTGGACAAGGCGCAATTGACTGATACGGCGAAGCCGCTCCGGTTTCGGACGCTGAATGTCGCGGGCGGCGCCAAACTCGCCGGCGGGGCCTGGACTGGCGACTTCACAGCCGCCACGGGCTCAGGGCGGCGAATCGGCAAGGTCGATATCCAGCAAGCTGTGGCGACCGGCGTTGGCCGCGCGGATATCGACACCGGCCCGCTGTCGTTCGCGCCGAACAGCTTGCAGCCTGCCGAACTGTCGCCGTCGGCCGATTTCCTGCGCGGCGCGGATGGCGAGGCCGCCTTCAAGGGCTGGTTCGTCTGGGGCCGGGGCGGCGCGGCGCGGAGCGGCGGAGAGCTGACGACCAGCGACCTGAAGTTCAAGAGCCCGGTCGGCGCCGTACTCGGCATCAACACCCACCTGCACTTCACCAGCCTTTCGCCGCTGGTCACTCAGCCGGACCAGAAGCTCGGCGTGGACCTGGTGCAGGCGGTGACACCGGTCAGCGGGCTTTCGGCGCAATTCGATCTCAACGCTCAAGCGATCAGGATCGGGTTCGCCTCGGGCGACGTGGCCACGGGCCATATCCGCCTGGAGCCGACCTCGGCCTCCCTGAGCGCCGGGGCGCCGTTCAAGGGCGTGCTGGTTTTCGACCACGTCAGGATCGGCGACCTCATCGCTGCATCGAGCCTGGCCGACTCGGTCAAGCTGGACGCTGTGGTGGACGGGCGGATTCCGTTCACCGCCAGTTCGTCGGGCCTAACCATCGAACGGGGCGAGTTGCGGGCGGTGGGGCCGGGGCGGCTGTCGATCTCGCCCAAGACACTGAAGGGCGGCGGCCCGTCGGCCCAGCCCGGCGTCGCCCAGGACCTAGCCTACCAGGCGATGGACAATCTGGCCTTCGAGTCCCTGGACGCCTCGCTGAACACGCTTCCGGGCGAACGCCTGGGGGTGCTGTTCCACATCAAGGGCCGGCACGATCCGCCCATGCCCAAGCGGGCGACCATCGCGCTCGGCGACCTCTTTCGCGGCAAGCCCTTGGCCAAACCGCTGGCGCTGCCTTCGGACACCAAGATTGATCTGACCCTCGACACTTCGCTGAACTTCGGCGAGCTTGTCCGGGCGTTGCAGAAGGCGTGGCGGGAAAGCGTGGGCGAGGGCGGTTCACCGCCGGTTCAGGCGGGACATGATCCGGTGACGGTCAAGAAAGAGACGGAGCCTCGATGATCAGACGCACCCTGATGACCGCCCTTCTGGCGGCCGGTCCCCAGCTGGCCCTCGGGGCCTGCACGCCGACCATCAACGTCAAGGTCGAACCGATCAGCATCTACGCCAAGCTGGACGCGGACATCCGCATCCGTCTGGACAACGAGGTCCAGACCGCTATCCAGCAGAACCCCAACCTGTTCTAGCCTTAAGGGGCCGACCATGATCCGCCGCCTGTTCCTCGCCCTGACCCTCGGCCTAAGCCTCGCCGCCACGGGCGCGTCGGCCCAGACCCCCGCCGAAAAGGCGACGGTCGACGCCGCCAAGGCCCAAGGTGTGGTGGGCGAACAGGGCGACGGATTCCTGGGCTTCGTCGCCGGCTCCGCGCCGTCGGACGTCACCGCCGCGGTCGCAGCGATCAACGCCGGCCGCGCCAAGGCCTACAAGGACATCGCCGCCAAGACAGGAGTCTCGGAAGCGGCCGCAGGCGAGGCGACCGCCGTCCAGTTGGTAGGGCGGCTGCCCGCGGGGGCCTACTACAGGCCACTGGGCGGGGGGTGGACGCGGAAGTAGTTGATAGACGGCCCGCGGTCGTGGGCGACTGGCATCGACCGAGGCCGTGGTCTAATCGCGCCGAAAAGCGCGAGCCTTTTTATGGTCTGGGCTGTGGTTTGCCGGAACCTTGCCGGTGCGCTCTCCGATCGGCATGGCGCCCCAGCTTCAGCGTTGCGGTTCGGATCCTCTGAGCCGACGGAGGCTATCAGGCCGCCAGCTCGCCCCGGATGTAGGCGTCGATGGTGCCGGCGCAGCCGATGTGATCGTCCTGGCCTGACTGGCTGTAGCGGCTGATGGTATCCAGGATGGTCGGGCCTGGCCGTCCGCAGGGGCAGGTTTCGCTGAAGTCGACCTGCACCTTGTCGCCCGAGATCAGGCCGCCCCAACGACCTTCATAGGCCAGATCAAGGAAGGCGAACCGGCCCTCGACGACGCTATTCTCCCCATCGCCCGCCCACAGGAGCCGTTCACCGGCCTGGTCAAGCAGCAGCCAGATCAGGGTGGGGGGCCTGTGGTAGCGCATGTGCTCGCAGCGGGGCATCAGCGACAATAGCTCGGTCATGCCGTAGGCGCCGGGCCTGACCAGGTCGCCATAGAAGCGCGTGACGCGTTCCCGATAGTCGTCGGGCAGGGCGACGCCCTTCACCCCGCCGCCGGCGCTGACCATCGACCTTGGATGGAACTCGCCATCGCCCACGCCCATCTTGCGCGCCTGGTCGATGATCATCATGTGCTGCGCCCATTGCGCAGTCACGTTGATCGGCTCATGGCGATGGGCGATCAGCGCTTCGGCGAAGGATTCCAGCGCCTTGCGCATGCGCTCGCCCTTGGCGGCGCCGTTCCGTTCGGCCGCCTCGATCTCGCCTGGCGTCGCGGTTCCCTCGGCGATCCGCGCCCTGAGCGCCGCCATCCGGCTGATGTCGCCGATCAGCACCGGCTCGTCGGTGAGGAAATGGGCGCCGCCCTCGCGGGCCCAGCAGGCGACCGTGTTCTGATAGGCCTCGATGGCGCTGTTCGGGCCGCTGCTCGGCCCGACGATGAAGACGTGGCGGCTCTTGTCGGCCTTGAGGAACGGCCAGCCGGAGATATTGGCGTAGTGCCGCCGCTTCAGGTCCGCATCGCCCTGGCTGTGGTTGAGGAACGAGACCTTGCCGGTGGTGCCGCTGGTGGCCTGGACCACATGGCCGGCGGCGCGCAAGCGGGCGATCCAATCGTCGACATCGGCGACGTCCGCGATGTCGGTGTTCGACACGTCTTGCACGGACAGGGTCTGCAGCCACTGCAGCATCCGGTCCCAGCGTCCGGATTCCATGATCGAAATTGGGTAGGACTTGTAGCTGGTGTGCGCGAGGAGCAGGGGCACGAGATCATCGAAGGAGCGGATCTCGGATACGCCCGCGTCATCGGCCCGGCGGCGCACCACGGGGATCTGTTCACGCCGTACCTTGAACAATTCCCGCGCCGCGTCGAGCTGCCGCGCCGCCAGGCCCTCGATATGGCGGTCGAACACGCCCGGCGTGACCAATTCATCGATGAGTTCCTGGCGAGTCGACATGGGCTCTGCGCCTCCGAATCCCTAAGCTTGCAAGGAGCCTAGAGCCGCTGGTCAGGCCACAACGAGGGACGGACTGGACAGTTTGCGAGGCGATGTCGACACAGGGAAAGGCGATGCAGCCCTAGTAAAGGCTCTCCAACTGGGCCTTTTCGAACGGGAGTCGATCGTCCAGCCGTCCCTGGCGCACCTTTTCAGCCCATTCAGGATCAGCCAGGATGGCGCGGCCGACCGCGATCAGGTCGAACTCGCCCTGGTCCATCAGCATCTCGACCTTCTCCACCCCGTCCAGGTCGGAATCGGCGAAGGTGATGCTGGAGCTGCTGGTCTCGGAGGGCGCGCGTTTGGCGGTGGAGGCGACGCCGCCGAGGCCGACGCTGCCGACGGCGATCACCGGCTTTCCGGTGATCTTCTTCGTCCAGCCGGCCAGGGTCAGTTCGGAAACCTCGCGGAACGCGGCCTCCCAGTAACGCCGCGTGGAGGCGTGGAATAGCGTCACCCCCGCCTCGGACAGGGGCACGAGCAGGTTCTCCAGCTCTTCCGGCGTCTCAGCCAGCCTGGCGCGATAGTCCTGCTGCTTGAACTGGGACCAGCGGAACGAGATCGGAAAATCAGGACCGACCTGCGCCCGGATCGCCTTGATCAATTCGATGCCGAAGCGGGCCCGCTCGCCCAGGGCGCCACCCCAGTCGTCGGTCCGGCGATTGGTCTCGGACCAGAAGAAGCTGTCGATCAGATAGCCGTGGGCGCCGTGCAGCTCCACCCCGTCGAAGCCCAGGGCCTGGGCCGAGCCGGCGGCTGTGGCGTAGGCGTCGATGACGTCGGCGATGTCCTCCTCGGTCATCGGTTTGGTCACGTGGGTGGTGTTCTCGAAGGTGTTCAGATTCTCCGAAGGCCCGAACCCTGGCACGCCGGGATCCGGCGCCATGCCGACCTCGCGGAAACTGCCGGTGTGCCACAGCTGGGGAAACATCTTGCCGCCCTCGGCATGCACGGCGTCGATCACATTCTTCCAGCCGGCCAGGGCGTCCTCGCCATAGAAGCGCGGCACAGCCTCGTAGCTGTGCGCGGAAGGATGCGGGACATAGGTCGCCTCGCTGATGATCAGGCCCACGCCGTGGCGCGCGCGCCGCGCGTAGTAGTCGACCATGCCCTGGTGCGGAACCTCGTCGGGGCAGAAGTAGCGGGACATGGGCGCCATGACGACGCGATTGGCCAGGCTCAGAGGGCCGACCTGAAGGGGCTGAAAAAGAGGGCTGTCGGTCATGATCGTTTCTGGGGCGGAGGGGAGGGAAGGTTGTACAAGGGGGGCAGACGTCATCCAGCGGCCTCGCTGAGCATGTGCATGGGGCCCAGGCGGCGCACCAATTCGATCTGGTCCGGCGTGCGAAGGCCGATCAGGCCGCAATAGCCGAGCGCGCTGAGCGACAGGCCGTCGACGCTTTCCTGCCGGCGCGGGACAATGATCAGCCAGTCGCGCGTCAACAGCAGGTTATAGGGGCTCATCCGGCCATCCTGGCAGGTGACGCCTGCAGCGCGGCAGGCCTCGGCGACGAGGCGCAGCAGTTGAGGTCCGGTGAGATCCCCCCGTTGCGCCGCCGACCGGTCCAGCCGGCAGAAGATATGCCGGAATGGCAGGCTGGGCGCCTGACGCACCTCACCGAAAGCTCCGTCTGACGGCGTTAGGGCGGTGATCGCCGGCTCGAAGCCGGGCAGCATTTGCAGATGCCGGTGGCTCTGGCTGGCCCCGGCTGCGGCGCCGCTGTTGTAGAAGACAAGGCCGTCCATCGCCGTCAGCACGATTGCCATGGCTGCGGCGTCGGCTAGGTCAAGCGGGGCCTCCTGATTCACGTAGCTGGTTGTGATCACCAGGAAGTGGCCGCTCCACACCGGGAACTTGTTGAGGATCGCCACGTGGGTCCCAGACACGTCCGCCGCCCAGAGGTCGCGCTCGTAAGGGAGGAAAGGATTGGCGCCCTTGGCCTTGTCGCCGGCGCGGGGCAGGCCAGCCAAGTCCTTCATGGCCAGAGAGGAAATCCATTCGACGCGGAACGGGACGCCGCGGTCGACCACGGTTTCGCCCTCCACCGCGATTGGCTTCAGGGCGCGGGCCGACAGGGCGCGTGCGCGGGCCGCTGATAGGGCGGCAGGCCAATCGAGAGTGAGGCTGATAGTCATCAAGGCTCCGGGCCGCGCTGGTGGCGACCGGATCAGCCTAGGTCGAGGCGAGGCGAAATGGCCACGGCCTCTTCGTCGCGGACGCGCGATATCGCTTATGCGGAGGATGGATGGTGGCGCTCCAAATCGGCGATGTCCTGATCCTCGTGCGCGGGGTGATCAGAGTGTGCGGCGTTGCGGCGTCGATATTCCCCAGGGGAAAGTCCCGTGCGGGCGCGGAACACCTTCTTGAAGAAGCCGGGGTCTGAATAGCCGACCAGGTAGCCGATACGGTCGATCTTGCGGTTCGAGCGGGTCAGCATCTGCTTGGCCGCTTCGATCCTCAGAATCTGCAGATAGTCGAGCGGCGTCATGCCGATGCTGTGCTCGAAGCGCCGCACCAGGGTCCGCTCGCTGACCGCCAGCACCTCCGCCAGGTCCTTCAGGCGCGGCTTTTGAGAGAAGCGCAACTGCAGCCAGTGCTGGGCCCGGCCGACCAGCGCGTCCTGTCGCAGGACCTCGGGCGAAAACACCGTCCACGGTGGCGGGCCGTCCGGATAGGGCTGAACCAGGGTGATCTTCTCCAGCCAGTTGGCGACGTTCGGCGAGGCGATCCGCTCCACCAGCCGATGGGCCAGGGCCGGCTCGGCGCTCATCGAGCCGGCGCAATAGACGTCGCCGGTCTGAGCGATCGTCCTTGCGATATCGAGATCGACGTCGGGATAGCGTCGCCGAAAGCGCTGCTCCAGCCACCAGGGGACGGTGGCGGCGGCGCCCGAGAGCCGGCCGGCCTCGGCCAGCAGCACCACGCCCGCGCAGCTGGCGGCCATGACGGCGCCGCCGGCATGCTGCCGCTCCAGCCACTGGCAGACTGGTCTGGCGCCGGCCATGCGTTCGGCCAGGTCCAGCTTCGGCCCGATCTCGAAAGCCGGCACGTAGACCAGGTCGTAAGTCTCTAAACTAGCGATGGAATCGTCGACCGGGAAGCTGCGTCCGCCCATCAACCGAAGGGGCCGACCGTGCTCGGACAGGACCCGGATCGCGAAGGAGGCCGGCAGATCCTCTCGCTCCTCGTACTGGCGGACGCTGTAGCGGTTCGCCAGTTCGAACGCATCCAGCATCGGCGCCAGGCTGGACAGTTGCACGCTCTCGAAACCCAGCACGGCGATCCGCGCCATGTTTGCATCCTCCAAGGGCGCGCCTCGTTCACCTGTTGGGAGGGCGTCTGCTTCGCCCCATAAAATGTCCGATCCGCCACTGGCTCACAATGGCGAAGAGTCCACACTGGCTGCATGAACGCTCCCATGACCTCGCCCTCGCGCGCACCTATCGCTGTCCGCCATGTGGTAAAAGGACGGATTGTGGACAGCGCCGATCTCGAATTCGGCCCTCCTCATGCCCGCTTCACCACCCCGGCGCTGGACCTCGACGCCTTGGTCTGGCGGCGGGATCAGCCGCCGCCGGCCGCCGACGTTCCGGTGGACGAAATCATCGACGTCCTGGTCGCCGCGGGTGATTGGCTGGCCAGCGATCCGCTAGGGCGCGTGTCCGAGGCGGCCGAACTCAGCGTCGCCACCAGCCCCCATCCGCGCGACCTGGTCGAGCGGGCCTACGCCACCTTGGGGGCCATGTTCAATCGGCCGTCGATGGAGTTCATGCTCGAGCAGGAACTGGGCGGCAAGGATGTGGTCGATGGTTGGCGCGAGGTTGCGCGCCCCTCCGGCCGCCCGGCGCGGGTGCGGGCCTTTCCGCCGCGGCTGATCCACATCATCGCCGGCAATTCCCCGGGCGTCGCGGCCCAGACAGTGATCCGCGGAGCCCTGGTCAAGGGCGCGCATCTGCTCAAGTTGCCGTCGAACGAGCTGTTCAGCGCCCCGGTGATTTTGGAGGCCCTGAGCGCAGTGGCGCCGGATCATCCCCTGATCCGATCATTCTCGGCGGTCTATTGGCGCGGCGGGGACGAGACGGTCGAGCGCATGCTGTTTCGGCCGCAGTTCTTCGACAAGCTGGTGGCCTGGGGCGGCGAGAGCACGATCCGCAGCGCGGTGAAATATGTGGGTCCGGGCTTCGAGCTGATCTCGTTCGATCCCAAGACCTCGATTTCCCTGATCGGCCGGGAGGCTTTCGCCTCGGACGAGGTCCTGGATCAGGTCGCCGAGGCGGCGGCGTTCGACGCGACCTTGATGAACCAGCAGGCCTGCACGGCCAGCCGCTTTCAGTTCATCGAGGGCGACGAGGCGCAGGTCGATCGCTATTGCGAGCGGCTGCAGGCCAGGCTCGGGGCCCAACGGCGCATGGCCTCGGCCACGCCCCAGCCCCTGCCGGCCGCCCTGCGCGAGGAGATCGGCGGCCTGCGCGATATGCCGGATTTCTACCGCGTCTGGGGCGGTTATGAGGGCCGCGGCATGGTGATCCGCTCCGACGAGCCAGTCGATTTCTATCCGGACGGCAAGGTGGTCAATGTGGTGCGCGTCAAGGACCTCAGCGAGGCCACCCGCCAGGTCACCGTGGCGACCTCCACGGTCGGGATCTATCCGCCCGAGCGAAAGGCCGGGCTGAGGGACCTTCTGGCCAGCGCAGGGGCGCAGCGCGTGGTGACCCTGGGCGCCGCCGGGCCGGAGGTCGGCCTGCCGCATGACGGCTTCTATCCGCTGCAACGCTTCGTCCGCTGGGTGAACGACGAGGGGTGACGGCTTCCGGCCCATGTCGGGTCGGTAAGATCGAAACAACAACTCAGAGGAAGCGAAGCGTCCATGTCGAACACAAAGCCGCTCGGATCATTCGGCATTGAAATTGAAGGAATTGATCTTTCCCGCCCTCTGGATGAGGCGGAGGCCAAGGCCCTGGTGGACCTCATCGCCCGACGCCACGTGGCGGTGATCCGGGGCCAGTCCCTGGACAAGGCCAGCTTCGACCGCTTCGGGCGGTTGTGGGGCCAGCCGATCGACTTCTTCTTCACGCCGGACCTCGATCCCGAGTATCCGGCCCTGATCCGGATCTCCAACTCGCCGGACCTCGATCCCGGCCGCCGCGACGGCGCCTCCTTCTGGCATACCGACGGGTCCTACGAGTACTTGCCGGCCAGTTTCACCATGCTCTACGGCGTCGAGGCGCCCGAGGTGGGCGGCGAAACCCTGTTTGCCGACCTGACCGCCGCCTACGAGGCGCTGCCCGAGGACAGAAAGCTGGAACTCGACGGCCTGCAGGTGCGGCACAAGTTGGTGGGCGGCAAGCGTGGGCCGGACGAAACGCCGATGTTGCTCGACCCCGACCAACCGGACCGCGACGGCGGGGTGCGCGCCCGCAAACGCGCCCAGGAACAGCCGGTCCACCCGCTGGTGCTGACCCATCCGATCACCGGCCGAAAGGGCTTCTACGCCCTCGGCGGAACCCCGTTCGCCATCGAAGGCATGAGCCCCGAGGCGGGTGAAGCGCTGCTAGAGGAACTCAAGACCCACGCGCTGCAGGAGCGGTTCGTGATCCGCGCCAAGGCGGGCGTCGGCGACATCCTGATCTGGGACAACCTCTGCCTGCTGCACCGGGCCACGCCGATCGAATACAGCGCCGAAGACGGAAAGCGCCGGGTGTTGCTGCGCATCAGCACCAACGGCCTGCCGGCGGCCTATGCGGACAGCCACAAGCCGGCGTTCGAGCCCAGGCCCGAGCTTGTCTCGATCAAGTTCGGTTAACGGCCGGGGCTCGCCATATCGCGGATCCGATCAGCCGACGGCCCGATTGAGCCTGCGCGCCGAAGCCCCGACAATGTCCGCTGGAACGAGGACAGACCATGGCTCAGCGTAAGGGACGGCTTGAGGGCAAGGCGGCGATCATCACCGGCTCCGGTGGGGGCATTGGGGCGGCGACGGCTGAGCTGTTCTGCCGCGAAGGCGCCCGTGTGCTGATCGCCGACATCCGGCTCGACGCCGCTGAAGCCAAGGCTTCGGCCCTTCGCGAGCAAGGCTTGGAGGCGGTGGCCTTCCGCCTGGACCTCGGCGATCCGGTGTCGATCCGTGACATGGTTGAAGCGGCCGTGGAGGCGTTCGGCGGCCTCCACATCCTCGACAACAATGCGGCGGCCACCAACCTGGCGCCTCAGGGGGATGGCGGCGTCGAGGCGATGGACCCTGTACTGTGGGACGAGACCATGCGCGTCAATCTGCGTGGACCCATGCTGGCGGCCCAGGCGGCGATCCCGCACATGCGCCGCGCCGGCGGCGGGGCCGTCGTCAACATTCTGTCCAACTCGGCCTTCGCCGGGGATTTCGCACCCACCGCCTATGCCAGCTCCAAGGGCGCCCTGGTGACCCTGACCCGCTATCTGGCGGCCCAGCACGGTCAGGAGGGTATCCGCTGCAACGCGGTCTCGCCCGGCCTGATCCATATCGAGGAGAAGTCGACGCCGCAGCGCGAGGCTTTCCGCGACCTGATGCGGGACCATGAGCTGGCGTCGCGCCACGGCGCCCCGATCGACATCGCCCATGCGGTGGCGTTCCTGGCCTCGGACGAGGCGGGCTTCATCAATGGCCAGGTGCTGCATGTCGATGGCGGCGCCACGGCCCATTCGCCGCAATTCGCCGATGGCCTGCGGGCGCGGCGGGCCGCCATCAAGCCTTGAGGTCGGCCTCGCTCGTGACTCAGCCGGGAAAATAGCGGGGTTCGCCGTCCACCGTACGGATCTCGCCGCTCGCGCCGGAGCGGACAGCGTCGAGGCGGGCGGTGCGGCCGGGGGCGCTGGTGACCAGGATCTCGCCGCCTTTGGAGTCCAGCGTCCATTGGCTGGTGTCGAAGTGGCCGCCGGTCCCGTCGCAGGGATCAACCGCAACGATGGGGCCGAGGAAGGTCAGTCGCCAGGGCTTGAAACCCTTGGCCACGAGGCGCTCCCATGCTCCGGGCAAGGCGACCAGAATCTCGGCGCTGGCGAACACCTTGGCGATGTCGTGGCCAGCCCCTTCCAGGCCGTCGAGCAGGGTCGGCGAGACGCCGAAATGCAGCTTCAGCCGAAACAGGCGCATGTAGGTTTCCAGCCGGTAGGCGTCCCAGGCAGTGGGCATGCCGCTGGCCGAGCGGGCGTGGCGGTCGAAGGTAGCCTTCATGAACGGCCAGACCTGGGCCGACTGGCCATAGAAGAACGAGTAGAAACAGAAATCGCCTTCCCCTACGCCCAGAAGATCCAGGATACCGGCCGCCCATTGAGCATCTCGATGGATTTCGTTCCAGGTGATGGGAATGTCGGCGACCTGGCCGTCCGCCAGATCGGCCCGACCGATCGCCCACAGGTCGGACGCGCCCGGGGCCGGCGACTTGGTCAGACCGCGGTGGTAGCCCTCCAGGACCTCAAGGGCCCTGGGGTCGTCAGTGGCCGGAACGCCGCCAAAGAGGCCGTAATGTCTCATGGTCACTCTCTCAGCTCTTGGCGACGCGCGGGATCTTGTGGGGCGGCCCCAGCTTGACGATTTCGGTGTTGGGCGTGAGCTCGACCTCAGGCCGCAGGCCTATGGCCGCCTCGACGGAGTCCTTGACCGCTTCGGCGACCTTGCCGAGGTCGGGCGAGCCTTCGTAGCCCACGCGCAACTTCAGCGTCGGGACTTCGCGGGTCGGTCGGATGATCTGGAACAGGCCCGAAGCCGTCTCGGGGACCTCCTCGATGGCGCTCCAGACGTCGCGCGGCAGAACGCTCTGGCCGGCGACCAGGATCTCGTCACCGGTGCGTCCGATCGGCCAGACCCGGGCGTGGGTGCGGCCGCATTTGCAGACCTCATTGGTCCACTGGACCAGATCGCCCGAGCGGAACCGGATCAGGGGATCCATGCGATCCACCAGATTGGTGATGACCATCTCGCCGCGCCCGCCGGATGGAACCGCCTCGCCGGTGACCGGATCGATCACCTCCAGCAGCACAAGGTCCTCCCAGGCATGCAGGCCATCCTTGGCCCGGCATTCCCAGATGGTGCCGCTGTCGCCCAGGCTCGAGAATTCGTAGACCGGCACCTGCCAGCGCTCGACCAGTTCGCGCGCCTGTTTGCCCATGGGCTCGCCGCCATAGATGCAGGCGGTGAAGCAGGAGAACACCTCCTTCAGATCGACGCCGGTTTCGGCTTCCAGACGCGCCAGGCCGTAGATCAGCGGCGAAGACAGGTGGAACAGCCAGGTCGGGCGGTACTTGCGGGTGGTCTCGACGAAACGGTTGAGGTCGCTGGCGTCGTGGTTGATCATGATCGGGATCGCGCCCGCATCATGGAAATACAACCGCCCGACGCTGCGCAGCACGTGGTTGAACTCGGCGATATAGTCGCCGGGACGCAGGCCCAGGCCCCACATCTCCCGCGGGGTCCAAACCCAGTCGCCCGGATGGGTCCAGCTTTCGCCGAAGAAGGTCGGATCACCGGTGGTGCCGGAACTGGTGCCCATCAGGTTGACCTCGGCCGGGTCGACGCAGAGGACGCCGCCGAAGGCGTCGTGGTTCGCGTCCCGCCAGGCGCGCAGGGAATCCTTGTCGATGAAGGGGGCCTTGGTCAGGAAATCCTCGATCGAGCCGATATCCGCCAGGCTGACGCCTGCATCGGCCCATGTCTTGCGGATCAGCGGGGAACGCTCGCAGACGAAGGCGAGCTGCTCCAGGAGCCGCTCGGTCTGGATCTGGCGCAGTTCCTCGCGGGACGCCGTCTCCACTGGATCGAAAAAGACCCGCTCGCCTACGGCGTCTGCGGCTTTGGTCGCGAAATCAACGGTCATCGGTATTCCTGGATGCGGTCGTCCGGTCGTTGCGGGCGACGGCTCGAAGTCTGAGCCGATCACGGCCCCCCGCGTAGGGGTAAATGTGCATTTCCCGGCGGCCGGGGCGCATTCATCGATATTTCGATGTCTTGCGCGAGGCGGGGCCGCGGCCTTGGCTTCGCTGATCGGATCGCCGATCACTTGCCTTGCGGGCGCGATTTGCGTCGCCGCGGCCGCCTGAAATGTCGATAAACTGGTCTGATCCGGTCGGCGCAGGATCCGCGGTCCGCGAGAAACCGGCCGGCGCAGCACAGGGACTTGGCGTGAACCCGAACTCGATCCACGAATTCACTCTGACGTCGGCGCTGGATGAGTTGGCCCGCTCTCGCGCAACGCATACGGCGATCGTCTGCAGCAAGGCGCGCTACGACTATCGCACCCTTCGCCAGCGCGTCATCAAGCTGGCCAACGCCCTGGAGGCGGCCGGCGTGGGCCGTGGCGACCGGGTTCTGTGGCTAGGCCAGAATTCGTCGCGCATCCTGGAGGGCCTTCTGGCCTGCGCGCGCCTCGGAGCCATGATCTCTCCGGCCAACTGGCGGCAGAGCGCGGCCGAGATGGCCTTCGTCATCGACGATTTCACACCCAAGGTCGTTTTCTGGCAGGCGATCGAGATCGGGGCGGCGGTGGCCGAGGCGAGGGGCATGGCCCAGCACCAGACACCGCACTGGTATGAGGCGGACGAGGACGAGGGCGGGCTGCAATACGAAGCTTTCCTGGCCTCGGGCTCCGATGTGGACGTCGATCGCGCCATCCCGCCCGAGACCGCGGTCCTGGTGGTCTACACCGCCGCCTTCTTCGGTGCGCCAAACGGAGCCATGCTGAGCCAGACCGCCATCCTGATGCAGGACCTCAGCGTGCAGCAGACCCAGGGCATATCGTCGGCGACGGTGTTCCTGAATTCCGGGCCGATGTTCCACGTCGGCACCTTGATGCTGACCTTCGCGACCTTCCACGCCGGCGGGACCAATGTTTTCGTGCGGCGGACTGATCCGGAAGAACTCTGCCGGCTGATCCACGACAATCGCTGCACCCTGGCCTTCCTAGTGGGCAAGACCTGCTGGGAGATGGCCCAGATCAACAAGGAACGCCGCTACGACCTGACCTGCCTCAGGTCGCCGTCCTACCATCCGGAATGGGACGCGATGGTGACCATCAATCCACGCGACTTCCGCGACACCCCCTACGGCTACGGCCAGACCGAGGTCATGGGGATCGCCATCTGGGTCTACTACTGTGACAATAAGGGCCTCGGCGCCCATGGTCGGGTGGGACCCCTGACCCAGCTTCGTATCGTGGGTCCTGGCGACGAGGACCTGGCGGACGGGGAGGTGGGCGAGATCGTCCTGCGCGGCCCGACCGTCATGAACGGTTACTGGAACCGCCCGGAGTTGAACGCCCAGCGCCAGCGGGGCGGCTGGCACCACACCAACGACCTGGGCCGGCGTGAAGCCGACGGCACCCTGACCTTCATCGGACCCAAGACCCAGATGATCAAGTCGGGGGCCGAGAACATCTATCCGGCCGAAGTCGAGGGCTGCCTGAAGCGGCATCCGGCGGTGGCCGACGCGGCCATCATCGGCGTGCCGGACCCGCGCTTCATCCAGAGCGTCAAGGCGATCGTGCAGCTCAAGCCCGAGGCGGCGGTGACGGCGGACGAACTGGTCGAGCATTGCCGCACGCTGCTGGCCTCCTACAAGAAGCCGCGCTTTGTGGAGTTCGCCGCCCGACTGCCGCGTACGCCGGTGGGGGCCATCGACTACCGCGCCCTCGACGCCGCCTATGGGGGCGGCAACTATCCCGGCGGCGCCTTGAGGGGCAGTTGATCATGCTGGAAGCACCGCTCAAGCATTTCGACCTGCCGGCCACCTACCTGACGCGGCCATTCTGGGACGCCTGCAAGGATGGACGGCTGACCTATCAGCGCTGCTCCGATTGCGGCAAGGCCGTGTTCCGGCCTGAGGTCGCCTGCCCCCACTGCCTGTCGCAGGCCCTGACCTGGCAGGAGAGCAAGGGGCTTGGCGTCCTCTATTCCTTCTCGGTTTCGCACCGCGCGCCGACCCCGGCCTTCACCGCACCCTTCATCTTCGCCGCCATCGACCTGGACGAGGGCTATTCGATGTTCTCCAATCTTGTCGGGCTAGAGCCGGAGGTCGCCGCCATCGGCATGCGGGTGCAGGTGGTCTTCCACAAGGTGTCGGACACGTTGACCTTGCCGCTGTTCGAACCTGCGGCGGTGTGAGAGCCCCGCACCGTTGCGGCTATGCATCACGACTGCGATGAATAGGTGTGGCCGATCATGGGGTCTTGGTATTTAACGCCGTAAAGCCGAACCTCCCCTGCAGAAGAGCGCCGCAGAGCGCTCCTCGGAAACGTCTGGAAATATGGGGGAGCAACATGCTCAAAGCTAATGGCGCAGCCAGGGTCAGGCCCTTGCTGTCGGGCGGGTCGTTGATAGCGATCGGGGCGGCGATGTTCGCGTCAATAGGTGCGCATAGCGCCATGGCTCAGGTCCAGGCTCCGCCGGCGGCGGCCGCGCCGACCGTGCCGGTCTCGATTGGAGAGGTCGTCGTCACCGCCCAGCGGAAGGAAGAGTCGATCCAGAAGGTTCCAGTGGCGGTCAGCGCCATCAGCGCCGCCCAGCTGGAGCGTGAGAACATCACCTCCGCCGACGACATCCAGTTCCATGTGCCGGAACTTCAGGTCAATCCAAGCCAATACCTGCTGAACGCCGAACCGGCCTTCACCCTGCGCGGGCTCAGCACGACGGTCCCGGGCACCACCATCGCCGACGCCTCGGTGGCCAGTTATTTCGGCGACGCGCCGCTGCTCTATAACCGGGACATCGGCCACGGCCTGTTCGACCTCAAGGACGTCCAGGTGCTGCGCGGCCCCCAGGGCACACTGTTCGGCAAGAACAGCACGGGCGGCGCGGTCATTTTCGATCCGGCCAAGCCCACCGACGTGACGGAAGGGCTGATCCAGGCGACGGGCGGCGACTACGCCCTGGGCGAACTCACCGCCATGCTCAATGTTCCGATCTCCGACAAGGTGCAGATCCGGTTCGCCGGCAAGGTCGGGCGGCGGGACGGCTACACCAAGAACCTACTGGGCGCCGATCTGGACGATGAGAACTTCCAGGCGGGGCGCCTGTCGGTGATGATCAAGCCGACCGACTGGTTCCAGAACTACACCATGTTCGACCGCGAGCATTCGCACGAACACATCGTCGCCAAGGTGGCGACGGCCGTCGGCGGCCCCGCCTTGATCTTCTACAGCGGCAGCGGCGCCACAGGGTTCTTTGAAAATCCGAACTTGGGCAGCCAGGCCGACGTCCTGAATCAGTTCGCGCGCCAGCAGCAACTGGGGCATCGAACCGTCGCCAGCCCATGGCCCAACTTCGTCGATGTCGACGCCTACACGATGAACAACGTCTCGACCGTCCGGCTGAATGACGATCTGACGTTCAAAAACATCGTCTCCTACCAGCACTCGACGTCCATTTTCGTGCTGGCCAGCGGCGAATTGCAGTACAATTACGCGGCGCCTCTGGTGAACCCCGACAAAGCCAGCCAGATCAGTGAGGAATCCCAGCTTCTTGGCAAGTCGTTAAATAGTGATCTGGATTGGGTTTTGGGCATATTCTATTCACACCAGGATGATCAGAACTTAAATACCAGCACGATATTCACCGATTACAACCCGCTTATCGCGCCTGTTTATCCTGCCGTTCAGGTTCACCACATAGCGGCGGCCAGCACCGACGACGCTACAGCGGTCTATGGTCACGCTAGCTATGATCTTGGCCATTTCCTGTCGGGGCTGAAATTCAACGCCGGCTATCGCTACACCTGGGACGATCGCCGCCTGGCGCTCAATTCGACCGCCACCAACGCGAACCTGGCGACCTTCTTCGTTCCGCCGTTCTTGATCACGGGGTGCGCTCTTCCGACCGCCACCGAGCCTGCCTGCCTGACCAACTTCTCCGAGACCTTCCAGTCGCCAAGCTGGACGGTCGGGTTGGACTACCAGGTCAACCCGAACATGATGGTCTATGTGGTCGGCCGGCATGGCTTCAAGTCGGGCGGCTTCAACGCGACCACCGGCATTCCCGACACCCAGCAATACAACGCCGAAAAAATGACCGACGTCGAAGTTGGCGTTAAAGCCGATTGGCGCATCGCCGGCATGCCGCTGCGCACCAACATCGCCATCTATGACGGTCAGTTGGACAAGCCCACCATTCCGCTCCTAGTCGTGTACCAGGGGCAGATCTACCAGGTTCTGGAGAACGTCAAGGGCGCGGAAATCTACGGCGGCGAATTCGAATTCAACTTCAAGCCGACGCCGCAATTGCAGATCAGCGGATCCTATTCGCTGACCGCCAGCGCCTATGACAGCGGCTCGAGCATCGTCACCGCCTATGGGACGTCGCCAACCGATCCGAACAAGGCCATCCCGGCCGCTACACAGGACCTTTCGGGAAGCCCCGTCGCCCAGTCCTCCAGGCAAACCGCGCAGGTTTCGGTATTCTACGATTTCGATATCGATCCCAAATACGGCGATCTGAACGTGTCGGCGGATTATTCCTGGCGCAGCAAGCAGCTGATCCCGGGCCAGGGCTCCGGCTGCCCGGCGGCCTGCACAAACGGGGTGCTGCCGTCGTTCGGCGTCGTGAATCTGCGCGCCGAACTAGACAAGATCGGTGGCCGGCCCGTCGATCTGGCGCTCTGGGTCAAGAACGCAGCCGACAAGCAGTACCTGACCAGCGAGCAGCTGTTCCAAAATATTCTCGGCCTGGACAATGTCACCTATGGCGCGCCGAGGCAGTTCGGAGCCACGCTCAGCTTCCGCTGGTAGCAGGCTGGCGCTTTTACGCTATTCCGCGCCGGGCCTTTCGAGGCCGGCGATCAGGGCCCGGAGCCCGGCGCGGAAGACCGTCTCGTCCGGCGGCCGCAACAGGTGGGCCAACTCGGAGAGGGTGGGGTAGGCGTCCCGCTGGATCGCTGCGCTGGCGGCCATTCGATCCGTTCGCACGGGCTCCCAGGGACCGTCTTCGCTTCCGCGCTGGCCGCGCAGAGGAACCGCGCTGTTGTAGAAACCCAATACATTGACGGCCATGACGGTCTCTTCGTCGTCAAGGCCGCCGGCCTTCAGCGCCTGCAACAGGATTTCCATCCAGGTCAGGGTGGCGGCCGACTCCAGGTGCTCCGCCATAAAGCGCTGAAGGCCGGGATAGTCGGAAAAGAGGTATTGCAGGCGCACCAGCAGATCCTCCAGGGCCTGGGACCAGGGCGCGGTTTCGTCAGCCGGCGCCACTGCGCGCAGGAGGGCGGTGATCACCGCGTCCAGCAACTCGTCGCGGCTGCCGATGTGGTAATATAGGGCCGTAGCCGTGACGTTGAGATGCGCCGCCAACCGGCGCATGGACAGGCCTTGCGCGCCGACCTCACGCAGCAAGGCGGAGGCGGCGTCGACGATGGCCTCGCGGCTCAGTTCCTTTGCAGGCATGCAGTCTGTGTAGTCCCGGCTTCAGCTGGCGAATTCTTCCATGCTGAATTGCGGATGCTGCTCGAAGAAGCCCTTGCGAGCCAGCACCACCCGCTGCAGCGTGCGCCGCCCGACCTTGCTGACGTCGCCGCGCGCATGCTGGGTCGCCAGATTGTCCCACAGCACCAGATCGCCCATGCGCCAGCGGTGCTCATAGACCGCCTCGGGGCGATAGAGGTGATCGAACAGCATGGCGATTAGCCGAGCGCTTTCCGCCGGCTCCAGTTCGACGATGCGCGCGGTCTGGTTGAGGTTGGCGTAGAGGATAGGTTCGCCGGTGCGCGGATGCTCCATCACCAGCGGATGGACCGCGCGCGGCAGGCCCTCGGGCAGGTCTTCGGTGTTGTGTCCGGCCATGTCGACGGAAAAGACGTGCAGGGCGTGAAGCCCGGCCAGGCGCTGCTTTAGGGCCTCGGGCAGGGTGCGATAACCCAGGCAGGAGTCGACATAGCGGGTGGAGCTGCGTTCGTTCTCCACGTCGACGGCGTGCAGCGAGATGCTGAGGAACGGCTCCGGACTGAAGGCGAGATCCGAGTGAAAAGCCAGTTCGCCCCCGCCGAGCCCGCCCAGGCCGGGTTGGTTGGAGATGTAGCCGACCCCATCCTGTTTGGTCAGCAGGGGCGGGCCAAAGTTCGACACGAATTCAATCTGCTGATCGTGGGTGAGGGTCTGGTTGCGGAACACCAGCAGATGGTGGCGGTCGTATAGCGCCTTGAGCTCGGCCAGGACCGGCGGCTCCGGCGGCTGGCCAAGGTCGAGATCGACCTCGGCGGCGAACGGGCCGATCGGCCGGTGGCGGACGGCTGCGTCCATGGTTTCCTCCACACCCGTTTTCGGGTTGTTTGTGCAGCCGCATTCTAACGCTGTTAAATAGCGCCGTATAGGCCTTTGACCACCTTCAGGAGCGCCAAGCTACGGGCAGTTTCACCCGGCCCCAGTGCATCCAGCTGTCCAGCCGCTCACCAGGACCCAGGAGGCGCAGGTCGGGCAAGCGCTCGATCAGCCGTGTCAGGGCGATCTTGGCCTCCAGCCGGGCGACGGGGGCGCCGATGCACGAGTGGATACCGCTGCCGAAGGACAGGTGTTTACGGACCTGGGAAAGCGGGCGATCGAGCCGGAAGGTGTCGGGGTCGGGGAACGCCTCCGGATCACGGTTGGCGCCAGCCATGGAGAACATCAGCTTGGCCCGCTCCGGCAACTGCTGGCCGTGCATCTCCACCGGCTTCAGGCTGGTGCGGAAATGGTTCAGCACGGGCGGATCGAAACGCAGGCTTTCCTCGACCGCGGCCTCGATCAGCGACGGGTCAGCCTTGAGCTGGGCCCAAAGGGCGGGTGTCTCCAGGAGCCGCCACATCAGGTTGGTCAGCAGGCTGATGGTGGTCTCCTGCCCGCCGGTCAGGAAGGCCAGGCAGACGTTCAACTGCTCGTCCAGGGTCAGGGCGCGGCCTTCGACCCGCGCCACCAGGGTGCGGGACATGAAATCGTCCGGAATGACCGTCCCGAGGTGCTGCGTCGTCGGCGCTTCGATCCCCGCTGCCGCCAGCGCCGCCTTGCGCTCGGCCAGGTGGCCAGTGAAGTGAGGATAGAGCTCCTTCAGCAGCGGCTCGAACGAGCCTGGCTCGGGATCGGTGAACAACAGATGCTGAAGGGTGTCAGCCCACCGCTTGTAGTCGCGGAAGTCCGTCTCCGGCGCGCCCAGCATCACGCACATGATCCGCGCGGGCAGGGGAAAGGCGAACTGGTCGTGGAAATCGCCCTCGCCGGCCGGGTCGGCCAGCATGGCGTCGATCAGTTCGCCGACAATGCGCTCGATGTCGGCGGCGTAGCGCTGCAGATTTCGCGGCACGAAACCGCGGGCGATCTCGTTGCGGAAGGCCATGTGGAACGGCGGGTCGGTCTTGAAGCCGACGTCGCTGATAGTGTCCTTCTGGGCGTTGCCCCAGCGGAACGACCAGATGGGCCCGTCCTGGAAGATCTCCTCGCGGATCTCGCGATAGTCGCTGGTGATCCAGAAGGTTTGATCGGGGCCATCGTAGCGGCTGAACGGACACTTGGCCCGCAGTTCGGAATAGGCCGGTCCCGGATCGGCGACCACCGCGGGGTCGAAGGGATCAAAAGTGTTGTCTGACATGCAGCAGCTCCCGGTCTCAGCCCGTGGGAATCTGGTCGAAGGGCGCGGCCTTGTCGGGGCGGTAATCCTGCGGCAGGCCCAGGATCTTTTCTGCGACGGTGTTCAGCAGCATCTCGTCCGAGCCGCCGGCGATCCTCAAGGTCGCCACATCCATCCAGGACATGGCGAAATCCTCCTTCCAGTGCGCCGCCGGATCGAAGGCGACGCCGGCGGGGCCGAGGATCTCCATGGCCAGCACGGCCAGCCGCTTGCGATCCCGGGCGCTGACATATTTGTGGATCGAGCCCTCAGGACCGGGCGTATGGCCCGCCGCCAGTTCGAGCATGGACTTCTGGTTGATAGCCAACAGCGACTGCTGGATGGTGAAGGCGCGGGCGATGGCGCTGCGCACGCGCCCGTCCTCGATCGCCGGGCGTCCGCGGAAGGGCGTAGCCTTGGCCAGGGCGATGAAGTTCTCCAGCGCGGGCCCGCCCGCCGTCTCGTCGGCGGCCGCGGTATAGCGCTCGATCATCAGCGTCTCGACCGCCAGCCGGAAGCCGTCGCCCACCCCGCCCAGCCGGCAGGAATCGGGAATTCTGACGTCGTCGAAGAACACTTCGTTGAAGTCGGTGCGGCCGTGGTGCTGCCTGATCGGCCGCACGGTGATCCCGGGGGTCTTCAGGTCGATGAAGAAGTAGGTCAGGCCCTTGTGCTTCAGCACCGTGGGGTCGGTCCGCACGACGATGACGCCGTAGTCGGAATAGTGCGCCCAGCTGGTCCAGACCTTCTGGCCGCTGATGATCCAGTCATCGCCGTCCCGCACCGCCTTGGTGCGGAAAGCGCCGACATCCGATCCGCCGCCAGGCTCGGAGAAGATCTGGCACCAGATGCTTTCGCCGCGAATGGCCGGTGGAACCAGCGCCGCCTTTTGCTCCGGCGTTCCGTAGCGCAGCAGCATCGGGACCGGCATGCCCAGGCCGATGGCGAAATATTCCGTGGGAAAGCCGTGCGGCGCTTCTTCGGACGCGAACAGGATCTGCTGCAGGTCGCTGCCGCCTCCGCCGCCGAAGTCGCGGGGCAGGGTGATAGCGGCATAGCCGTGCTCGGCCTTGGTCCTCAACCATTTGCGCCCCAGGGCCAGGTCCTGGGCCTCGGAGAGGCCGCGGCGGGCTTCGCGGCCGAAATGCGGGGCGTGGTTTTCGACGAAAGCCCGCGCGCGGCGGCGATAGTCTTCGAGTTCGGGGGACAGGGCGGCGTCCATCAGGCCGGCTCCGCAATCAGATCGACGATCACGTCTTCCCAGAAGGCCTTGGCCCCCCATTCTAGGGCGGCCGCGCGGGCGCGGCGATAGTGCAGGTGCAGGTCATGCTCCCAGGTCACCCCGATGGCGCCGTGCACCTGGATCGCCTCACCGGACGCGAATTCATAGGCTTCGGTGGCGGCGAGCCGGGCTGCGGCGGCGCGCACGGCGAAATCCGGCTGGCCCTCGGCCAGGCTCACGACCGCCCGCAGGGCCGCGCCGCGCGCCACTTCGTTCAGCACGAACATCTCGGCGATCTTGTGCTTGATCGCCTGGAACTTGCCGATCGGCTGGCCGAACGCGTGGCGCTGGTTGGCATAGTCGCGCGCCACCTCCAGGCAGGTCTCGGCCCCGCCTAATTGCTCGAACGCCGTGACCAGCGCCGCGCGCTGCAGCAGGCCCGCCGCAGCTTCCAAGGCGTCCGGGGTATTCAGGGGCAAGACTTTGGCGCCGGTGAAACGAAGGGCCGCCGTACAGCGGCTGTTGTCCAGGCTCGCCATGGGCGTACGCTGAACGCCGGCTTGGCGGAGGTCCGTCAGAACGAGCATTGGGCTTCCGGCGCCGTCCGCCGCCAGCACCACCGCCAGATCAGCTGCTGCGCCGCCCACGACGCAGCTCTTTTCGCCGTCGAGCCGGCCATCGGCGAAGATGGCGGCGGGCTTGTCGCCGATCGGCGCGCCCGGTTCCTCGGTGAAGGCCAGGGCGCCTTTCAGGTCGCCAGCGGCCAGGCCCGGCAGATAGTCGTCGCGCTGGGCGCTGTCGCCCCACAGTCGCAGAGCTTCGCCGAGCGCGAACGACGTCGCCAGGAAAGGCGCACCCGCCGCTACCCGGCCGCACTCCAGAGCCACCAGGCAGAGTTCAACCGGTGAAAGCTCGAGGCCGCCATAGGCTTCGGCCACGGTCACTCCGGTCCAGCCCATCTCCTGGCAGGTCGTCCAGAAGGTCGTATCGTATTCGCCCTGCGCCTCCAGCAGCGTCCGCAGCCGATCGCCGGAATAGGTGTCGCTGAGCAGGCGACGCGCCTCGCGACTTATCTGGCTTTGCTCGTCGGAGAAGAGAAAGGGCATGGCGGTCCGCTAGGCGTCGAGACTGCGATCCTTGTCCGACGAACCGTCCCGCCTCGCCAGATGCGGCCGCAGATCATCGTTTACGCGATAAAGGGCTCGACCCTCTCGCCGGTCCCAAGGGGGCGGCGCATAAAATTTCCGGCAGAAAAAGAATGAGGAAGACGCGACCATGACGGGACCCCTGTCCGCCCGCGCGATGATGGATGCGGCGAGGATCGCCACCGGTCTCGACGATTTCGGCTCTGATCTGTTCCGCAAGCCGTTCGAGGTGCTGATCGGCGACCTGAACACCGAGGCGCAATTGACCGAGATCGGGGTTCAGCGCGCATACCGCCGCCTGTCCGACACCCTATGCCAGCGTCTGAAGCTGACGCAGGATCGCAAGGCCTATCCGGGCCTCGCCGAGGAGGAGATCACCGGGCCGGTGTTCGTGGCCGGCCTGCCCCGGTCCGGCACCACCTTCTTCCACAACCTGCTTTCCGCCGACCCGGCCAACCGGTCGCCTGCGACGTGGGAGATCATGTACCCTTCGCCGCCGCCCCAGGCGGCGACTCATGACCACGACCCGCGCATAGCCCAGGCGGAAGAGGCCCTGGCGTTCGAAGGCTTTATGGGTGAGGCGCTCCAGGCTGTGCACCCCTTCGACGCCCGCCGGCCGGAAGAGTGCAACTTCATGTGGGAGCTCAGCTTCCTGACGGTGAACTATTCGGCCTGGTGGAATGTCCCCAACTATACGGCCTTATTCTACGAGACCGATCCTGTCCTGATCTACGAGGAAGAAAGGCGGGTGCTGCAGCACCTGCAGCACCGGTTCAAGCGCGATCGCTGGGTGCTGAAGACGCCCGCGCACAACCGCGCCCTGCCGCAGCTGTTCAGCGTGTTTCCGGACGCGACGGTCGTGCAGTGCCACCGCGACCCCGCCAAGATCCTGGCCTCGCTGTCCAAGAACCTGGCCATCTGGCGCAAGGTGTTCTCGGACCATGTGTCGCCTGGGTCGTTCGGCATGCTGGAGCTGCAGGCGGAGAGCCTGGCGAATATGGCTCGTTTCCGGGCTCAGCCCGAGATGAAGGACCGGTTCTTCGACGCCCACTATGTCGACGTGCAGGCCGATCCGGTGGGCGAGCTGGCCCGCTGCTACGCCCGGTTCGGCATAGGCTTCGATGAGCGCCGCGCCGCCGTCGTCGTCCGCGCGTGGCTGGACGAGGACCGGGCCAGCCATGCCAAGGGCCCGCGCCATACCTACAGTCTCGACGACTATGGCCTGGACCACGCCGCGGTCGATCGGGCCTTGGGCGCCTATATCCGCCAATACCATGTCCACCTGGAGCGCTAGGCCGGAATGATCCAAATTCGAAGCGCCCCGAACCTGCTCGTCACAGCCTCGCCGGGACGAGCAGAGTTGAATGGCCGTAACCTGCTTTAGGAGCCGCCCATGACCGCTTCCCCCCGCCGCTGGTTGATCACCGGCGTCTCCAGCGGCCTCGGCCGCGCCATCGCGGAGTGCGCCCTGTCTCGCGGCGACATCGTCGTGGGCACCCTGCGCAAACGCGAGCAGTTCGAGGCCTTCGCCGCCCTGGCGCCCGGTCGCGCCATCCCGTTGCAACTCGACGTCACCGACGATGCGGCGGCGGGTCCGGTGGTGGTCGACGCCATCGCCCAGGCCGGCGGCCTCGACATCCTGGTCAACAACGCCGGCTACGCCCTAATGGGGTTGCAGGAGGACATTGGCCTAGACGAAGCGCGCCGGGAGATCGAGACCAACGTGTTGGGCGTACTCAAGATGGCGCAGGCCGTGCTGCCGCACTTCCGAGCCCAGGGCCATGGCCGGATCATCAACATCGCTTCCGTGGCCGGGGTGATCGGCTTTCCCATGAACGGGCTCTATTGCGCCTCCAAGTTCGCGGTGCTGGGGCTCAGTGAATCCCTGGCCAAGGAGGCCGCCGGCTTTGGCGTGAAGGTCACCAGCGTGGAGCCGGGCGGCTTCCGCACCAAGTTCGCCGCCGGCAGCCTGGCGTTTCCGGCCAAGGTCGCGCCGCACAACGCCGCCGCGGTCGAGGCGAGCAAGACGCGCATGGAGACTTTCGCCAAGACGGCCCAGAACGATCCGGCCAAGGGCGCAGCAGTGATCGTGGCCCTGGCCGACCTGGATGAGCCGCCCGCGCACTTGGCCCTCGGCGCGGATGCCTACGCCATGATCACGGCCGCGCTCCAGGCGCGTTTGGCCGAGTACGAGCGCTTCAAGGAATTCGCCAGCGGGACAGCCTACGACGGCTGAACCGCGACCAGCGGCGGCGGGCTGTAGCTCTTGTCCAGCAGTTCCGGCTCCGGCCAGTAGAGCCGCGCCACGACCTGGAACGGAGCCGCGGGGACCGGTAGCCAGTTGGCTGCGGGCGCCCCGGTCGGCGCCGCGTTCTGGAAATAGAGGGTCAAGGAGCCGTCGGCTCCACGCGCCATGTCGCGGTCGCGATCGCCGCGCTTGTAGCGGCCGGAGGGGTGGGGGACGAGGAGGCGGGTTGCCGCGTCGTAAACGGTGAAGGACCAGAAGCCCTTGGCCGGAGGCTCGCCCGCGAAGCGCAGTTGATAGGCGCTTTTTGAGCCGTCCAGGACGTCGCCCGCGCCGTCGACCTCGACGCTCATATAGACGCACTCCTCGGCCTGGGGACCCCAGATGGCGAAGCGGGCGGCGACGGCCCGGCGCAGATAGGCGTCGAACCCACCGGTGAGGATGTCTCGACCGCCGCGCAGGTCCAGGGGATAGAGCCACCCGTTGACCGGATCGTCCAGATGGGCGAGGCGCGTCTTGATCTTGGCGAGACCGGCATCGATCCCGCGCTGGATCGCCTCTGTGGTGCGCGACGATAGGGTGGCGGCGTCGAATCGGGCGCCGGGGCTGACCCCGATGCGGGCGAACCGCTCGAACAGCCCCCTCTCGTCCGGATGCACCCGCGCCAGGGTCATGAGGAAATTGAACGTGCCGATGAAGTCGGGCGTCGGCTGCTCGAAGAAGGCCCGGTCGCGAAATCCTTCCGGTTTCGGCGCCGGAAACATGGCGTCGGGAGCCGGGGCCGCAGGGCTTTGGCCCAGGCAGGCGCTCAGCGGCTGCAGTTTGTAGCTGTCCTGTAGGTGGTGAATCGCCGCCTCGTCGCCAGGGGCCTCGACCACGACGCGCGCGAACAGCTTCACGATCCAGCCGTCGGAGATGATCACCTCGTCGACGCCGGGCGGGAGGGGGCCGCTCCAGTCTGGCCCGGCGAACATGTAGACCGCCGCGCCGTTGCCCCGGTCACGGGTGCCTCGGGTCGCCATCGCCATGGTGAACCAGTCGTTGGCCTGGATGTCCTGGAACCTGTGCGGCTCGAATTCGGGCGTCGCCAGCACCATCGGCTCGGCGCGCAGGTCCAGCCAGGCCGCCGAATAGAGCGTGTCGGTGTTGATCCAGGGGATGGTGTTGTTGAGCGTCGGGCTCGACAGCGTGCGGAAATGGGTGAAGCGGTTGACCGCCTGCTTTTCCGGCGCGTCCGGCCCCAGGATCTGCCGGTGGAAGAAAGCGTAAGCCAGCAGCATCGGGTAGGCGTAGACGTAGGCCTCCTCGGCTATCGCGGCGATCTCGTCAGCTGACATGGTCGGATCGACCCCCATCACGCGGCGGCCTGGGCGAAGCGCCGGTCGGTCGGTACGCCAAAGGCCTCCTGATAGAACGCCAGGCGGCGGCGCAGGTCGGCGACGTCGAGGCCGAAGTCCTCGGCCGCATAGTCATGCTTGCCGTGCTTTTCTTGCCTGTTTTCGGCGCTCCACGCTTCCATGCGGGCCTTTGCCTGCGGCGTCAGTTCATCGCCTGACGCGGCATAGATGCGGCGCACGCAGCCGATCGGGTCGGCGATCAGGTCGGAGAACTGGATGTCGACGAAGCGGGGGTCGCCGGGCGGCCGGTCTTCGACCCCCTTGCGCAGAAGCCGCTCAACGATCGCGGCGATGTCGGCGCCGACCGCCAAGGGGTTGGGGTGGTCATAATAGCGCCGCCCGCCATAGGTGGTCAGGCTTGAGAGCGAGATGATGGCGGAGACCGGGTCCCGGTGGGTCTGAACCAGGGTCGCGTCGGGGAACACGGCCAACAGCGGGCCAAGCTGTTCCAGATGCTGCGGCGCCTTCAGGACCCAGCGCGAGCCGCCGCGCAACCATTGCAGGGTCTGCAAAACCTTACGGAAGTAGCGATAGCCCTCGGTCTGGTCGGTCGTCTGGTAATAGCGGCTGTAGCTCGGAATCCTGTAGCTCCACTCGAACTGCAGCGAGGCGAAGGCGAACATCAACAGGGAGATGTCCTCGTCCGGTTCGTCCACCAGCACCTCATGCATCTGCCGCAGTTCCGGCGCGACCGTGTAGAGGGTGTCGATGGAGCGCCCGATCAGGGCGATGCGCGGGTCGGGGGCCGGCTGCGGGGTCTCGGGATCGCCCAGGGGCAAGGGCATGACCTGTTCCCAGAACGGTGAGCTCCGTTTATCCGGGTCACGCGCCAGCAGGCGATGCAGGATGGTGGTGCCGCTGCGCGGCAGGCCCACCACCACGATTGGCCGTTCCACAGGCAGATCGAGGATCTGCGGATGCTTCGCCCACAGCGCCTCCAGCCGCAGCCGCGTCGCCAGCAGTCCGATCAGCTGTTCGTAGAGGTAAGCGCGGCCAAGGGCATGGAACTCCAATTCCTCGTTCAGCGAGCGGCACAGGACGGTCAGCGACTCGACGAGCGGGGCGTCGCCGAAGTCGCGAAGGCCGGTGCGGGCCTGGGCCGCGGCCATCAGCGCGTCGGGTTCGATCACCCGGTCGGCCGCGCCGACCTTGGCGGCGGCTATGGCGTCCTTCGCCGCCTCGGTCAGGTCCGGAAATGCGTAGCGCCTCGCGCCGGGCGTCAATTGATCGACTGGAGGCAGGGGTTGGGATTTGAGCATGGTCTGTTCCTGCTGGCGCCGAGGTCGTCCTGACTCACCGCCGCGGCGACCGCCTCGTCAACGTCGGGAAGGGGGGCGCCGGTCCTGATCGTCTACGCGATCAGGCGTTCGATGGGGTTGCGGCTCTATCCGGCGCCCCGCCGGACCCGCTAGCCTGTGGCTCTTGATCGCCCGCTAAGGCCAGTCGCCATGAGTACACCCGACCTTCTCGCCCGCCTCGACAGGATCGAGTCGATCCAGGCCATCCAGGCCCTGGCCGTGCGCTACGCCATGGCGGTCGACGCCCGCGATATCGACGCCTGGGTCGGTATGTTCGTCGAGGACATCGACTGCGGCCGGCGGGGCAGGGGGCGTGAAGCCCTGCGTGGATTCATCGAGCCGGCAGTCCGCGACTTCTATCGAACTGTGCACCAGATCGTTGGCCACGTGGTCGACGCGGTGGACGGTGACCGGGCGACCGGGCGGGTCTATTGCCGGGCCGAGCATGAGTTCGGCGATCAGTGGATCGTGCAGGCGATCTGCTATTTCGACACCTATGAGCGCCGCGACGGGGTCTGGTATTTCGCCAGGCGGGAAGAGGATTTCTTCTATACTTGCGACGCCTTGGAGCATCCGCAGGACGCGCGCTTCCAACGCTGGCCCGGGCCGGCGCCGCGCCATTCACCGCCGATGATGGTTGGGCGGTTTCCGAGCTGGCAGGCTTTCTGGGCCGAGAACGCACCGGAGGACTTGGCCAGGATCACCCGCCATCCGACCAAACCAGATCCAGCTGGGGGTTAGTGCAACTGCACCAGTTGCACAAGGGCGCCGCCGAGCCGGTCGTCCAGCAGGAAGAACCACGAGGCGCGGGGAGCGGTCCCCTCGCTCAGGATATTGGCGCCGCGAGCCTCGGCCTTGGCGCGCTCGGCGGCCAAGTCCTCGACCTGGAAGGCGACGTGCGACATGCCCTCGCGATCGCCCATCACCACGTCGTCGACCGAGGCGCCGCTCACCGTCTGCACCAGTTCGATCTCGACCCCGTCGTCGGTCCAGGCGTGGGTGACCTTGCTGCGCGCCTTGCCGACATGGTCGCCGACCCGGGTCGGCAAGGTGAATTCCTTGATCGGTTCCCACTCCAGGCCGAACAGCTCGCGATAGGCCTGGCTGGTCTTTTCGATGTCGTGCACCTTGAAGCCGAAGTGCAGCAGTTTCATGGGCAGAGCCTCCCTGACGTTCAGAGCGCCGTGTAGTATCCGCCGTCCACGGGAACCGTCAGGCCCGTGACATAGCGCCAGTAGTCGCTGCAGAGCGCCACCACCGCCGCACCGATGTCGTCGCGCATGTCGCCCATGCGCCCGAGCGGGAAGCTGGCCAGGGCCTTGCGGCTGCGCTCCGGATCGCTTTCCAGATAGACCTTGGCCGCATCGGTCAGGGCCGCCGGGGCGACGGCGTTGACGACGATGTCATAAGGCCCCCATTCGCGCGCCAGGGCTTTGACGAAACCGCGCTGGGCGCTCTTGGTCGCCGCATAGACCGGATTCATCGCCCCGCCGTGCAATCCTTGCGATGAGTTGAACACGATGAACCGCCCGCGGCCTGTGTCGCGCAGATAGGGGAAGCAGGCCTGGGCCAGATGGAAGGCGGCTTCCAGCGCCACGCCGACCTGCTCGTCCCAATCGGGATCGGTGATCTCCTCCAGCTTGAAGCTCTTGCCGGACAGGCCGCTGGAGGCGTTGTGGATGGCGATATCGACGCCCCCGAACGCTTCGGCCGCACGCGCGACCATGCGGTCGACGGCGGCGCGGTCGGCGACATCGGTCTCCAGGGCGAGCGCGACGCCGCCGTCCTTGCGCACCAGTTTGGCGGTCTCCTCGCCGGTCGAGGCGCGGCGGGCGGCGATCACCACATTGGCGCCGGCCAGGCCCAGGGCGCAGGCCAAGCCGCGGCCGATGCCACCGCCCGCGCCGGTGACGATGGCGGTGCGGCCCTTCAGCAGGTCCGGCTGTTTCGTCCAGTCCATCGGGGTCATGGGACCATCCATTCGCCGCCATCAAGGGTCAGGGTGGCGCCGGTCATGGCCCGGCCCGCCGGGCTGCCCAGAAAGCCGATGATCGGCGCGATCTCTGTGCGCGGATCCAGGGGACGTCCAAGGGCGACGCTGACCGCGTCCGGCTTGGCGGCCAGGGGCGCGTCGTCGAAGAGGGGCGACAGCGCGCGCGGCGCGACCGCGACCCAGTTGAGGCTGACACCCTCGGCCCCCCACTGCCGGGCGACCGATTTCATCAGGCCGCGCTGGCCTTCGAGAAGGGTGGTCAACGCCACCAGCTGCGGGCAGCCGACGAGGGACAAGGACGGACCCACCAGCACCACCGCGGCGCCGCGGCCCTTGATGTGGGGGCCAATGGACCGAAGCAGATTCATCAGGGATCGCAGCGGCTCGCAGGCGATGGCGGTCCAGTCGGGCGGCGCCAGGTCGGACATGGCCCCCAGGCGCACCGACCGCTTCGGCAAAACACTGACGACAATCAGGTCCGGCGGACCGCCGGCCTGGGCCAGTTCGTCGATCGCCCCGCTCAGGATTTCTACGTCATTGCTCAAATCGGCGACGTCGGCGCCATGGTCGCGCAGTCCCGCAACGAGGCCGGAGAGTACATCAAGGCCGATGCCGAGCGCCCAAACCCGCCGCCCTGGCAGCCATCCACCATCTGTCGAGGCGCCGCCCGCCGTCATGCTTCGCTCCCGCCCCGCCATCGGGACTCGTTGCTGGCCAGATTAGTCGCTCCGCGGGCGATGCGAACGCTCAAGCCGACATATCGCCCATGCAATGGTGCGTCAGCCGCCGTCGCCTGCGGCCTCGGCGTCCTGGCTGGCGATCCAGCGGCGATAGCGCTCGAAGTGGGAGGCGTCGCGCTCGACGAATACGCCCTGCGCCGTGGCCAGGAGCGCGCCGGTCGCGGCCAGGCGCAGTTCGCCGTGATTGCGCCTGCGGCCGTTCTCCCCCCCTTCGCACCAGGCGCGCAGCTCCAGCGGTCGCTCGACGGGTACGGGCCTCAGGAATTGCACGGTCAGTTCGCCCGTGACCGCCATCTGGCCGCTGAGCAGGTTCAGGTGCCCCAGGACCTCGTCCATCACCGCCGCCGTCCAGCCGCCGTGAGCCACGCCTGGGCCGCCTTCGTGGTCGGGGCCGCAGACGAGTTCGGTCAGGGATACGCCGGGCTCGACCAGCCGTTCGCTGGTCAGGCCCAGCCGGCAGACTCCCGTACGGCTGCAACTGCCGCACAGCATCACGCCCGATGGTTTGTCGTTCACGTGCTCACCCAGGTTTTCAATAGGTTGAGATCAAGAGATCGCCCCGGCCACTAGCCTCCAGTTGGCGCAGCTGGGCGGCGAGATGGCGGCGCCAGAGGGTTTCGGCGCCCTCCCGGTCATGCGCCTCAATCATCGAGACCAGTTTGTCCTTGGCGCGAATATGGGCGTCCAGGGCGGTGCGGGCGGCTTCGCCGGAATTGATCACCTCGTCTCCCAGGAGTTCCGCCTGGGCGCCCATGACCTCGCGCAGGATCAGCAGGAAAAGGCCAAGCGTCTGGTTGGGACACAGGGTGGCGAGAAGTTCATAGAACCGCTCATGCTCCAGGGCGAACTGGTGCAGGTCCTCGATCGCCGCCCGATGGGCCGCAACCGAGTCCTTCAGTCTCCCGAGGTCTTCAGCCTTGGCGTGCTCGGCGATGAAGCCCACCACGCAAGGCTCGATGTTCAGGCGCGCCTCGGTCAGGTCGCGTTGGGTTGTCTGATGGGCTTCAAGATAGATGCCGGTGTGTTCGGCGACCATGCCGATCTGGGGCAGCGAGTAGCGCGCCCCTCCGGCGGCGCCGCGGGCGATGCGGACCAGCTGCTGAGCTTCGAGGATGCGGAGCGCCTCGCGCAGGGTGGGCCGCGAGACCTCGAACTGGGCCTGCAACTGGGTTTCGGTCGGCAGGGAGTCGCCGGGTCTCAGCCGCCGCTGATGGATGTCGCGGCGCATCCAGCGGGCGATGAGCTCCGACGCCTTGGGGACGTGGAAGCCGCGGTCACGCGGGCTGCGGGGCTCGGCCTGGGGTCGCGTGCTCGCCGTGCTCATGGCCTCTCCAACACCATCCGCGACCGCCTGTCCCGCCCTGCGGCGTCGACATCGCATACGCAATCAGTTATATAATTGACCTATATCGAGCCGGACGGCAAGGTCGGCCCAATTAGTAGGAGACGCGAACATGGCGAGCGCCAACAAGATCTGGGTCAATTCGGCGGACAGCCACGTGTGGGAGCCGCCCACCTTGTGGGAAGACAACCTGCCGGCGGCGATGAAGACGCGCGGCCCGCGCATCTCCCGCGAGGAGAAGCACGACGTCTATCTGGTCGACAACAAGCAGGTCTTCTTCGCCAAGGCCGACATGCTGGACGCCATTTCGCCGCCGGGGATGCTGAACCTGGACCTGCGCATGGCCGACCTGGACGAGCAGGGCATCTGGGCCGAGGTGGTGTTCGCCTCCACCGGCCTGTGGATGACCGTGATCGAGGACCGCGACCTCGCCCGCGAATGCGCCCGCATCTACAACGACTGGGCCCACGCCGAACTGATCAAGCGCTCCCCGCGCTACCTGCCCGCGGCCATGCTGTCGTCGGTCAATATCGACGATGCGGTCGAGGAGGCCAAGCGGGCCGCCAAGCTGGGTTTCAAGGCCATCTGCCTGCCCACGACCCTGCCCAAGCACCTCGAATACAACATGATCGAATGGGACGCTTTGTGGGGCGTCGCCGCCGAAGCCGGCATGGTGGTGTGCTTCCACGTCGGCACCGGCACCGCCGAGCTGGTGGTGACCCGTGGTCCCGGCGGGGCGATCATCAACTATTGGGAGACCACCGTCCCGGCGCAGCGCTGTGTGGTGCACCTGGTCTCCAGCGGCGCCCTCGACCGCTTCCGCAAGCTGAAGGTGCTGACCGCCGAGGCCGGCTGCGCCTGGATTCCGGCCCTGGCCGACCGGCTCGACGAGGCCTTTCGCCAGCACAAGCGCTGGGTTCGTCCGCCGCTGGAGCGCCGCCCCGGCGAGGCGATCTTCGAGCAGGTCTATTCCTCGTTCCAGCATGACGTCTCCGCCGTGCCGACCCTGCAGCACTTCGGCTTCAAGAACGTCCTGTGGGGCTCGGACTATCCGCACCTGGAAGGCACCTTCCCGCATACCCAGGAGGTCCTGCAGCACCTGTTCGAGGGCGTGCCGGACGATGTCCGCCACCGCGTGACCCTGGGCGCCTTCGAGGACCTGTTCGGGGTCAAGATGCCGGCGGCCCTGGCGGCATGAGACGGGCCGGCCCTCGCCAGGCCACGGTCGCCGGCCTCTATGTCACCAAGCAGGCGCGCAAGCTCGAAGGGCGGCGCGCCCAGGAACTGATGATGGAGGCGGCGAACGGCGCCTTGGCCGACGCCGGCCTCTCGCCGCGCGAGGTCGACGGGGCGGCGATCCAGTGGCCTGGCCCCGGCGGCGTGCCGGCTGAGGCCGCCAGCTGGGCCAGTTTCTTCAAGACGCCCCTGGCCTTCACCCAGGAGCATTGGAGCGACCAGGCTGGCGCCCGGGGCCTGCTCAAGGCGGCCGCCGCCATCGAGGCGGGCCTGTGCGAGACGGTGGTGATCGGCTCCGGTTCGGTCGGCGCCTACGAGGCCGGCGGCTCGGCGGTGGGGGCCGGCGACGGACTGGAGTTCGCCGACCCGTACGGCTCCACGGCCATGGTCCAGTTCGCCCTGGTCGCCCAGCGCTACATGCACGAGTTCAAGGTTCCGCCGGAGAAGATCGCCTACGTGGCGGCGACCATCCGCAACCACGGCCACGTCAACCCGGAAGCGGTGATGTTCGGCCAGGGGCCCTACACCGCCGCCGACATTCTGGCCTCGCCGATGATCGCCTCGCCCCTGCATCGCCTTGAGTGCAGCCTGATCGCCGAAGGGGCTTGCGCCATCGTCCTGACCACCGCCGAGCGGGCCAAGGATCTGCGCCGGCATCCGGTGATCATCGCCGGCGGCGGCATGGAGTTCTGGGGCGCCGCCTACGCCAATCCGCCTCGCTACGCCGAGGTCAAGGCCGTGGGCCGGGACGCTGCGGCGCGGACCTTCGGCCAGGCGGGCGTGACGGCCAGCGATGTGGACGTCTTCAACCTCTATGACGCCGTGGCCTTCGAAGTGGTGCGCCAGTTCGAGATGCTCGGTCTGTGCGGGGAGGGCGAGGGCGGCGACTTCTGCGCCGGCGACCGGCTGGACCTGACGGGCTCGGCCCCCACCAACCTCGACGGTGGCATCCAGTCGCACAGCTGGATCGGCACCGGCCAGCTGACCCTGAAGGTCATCGAGTGCGTGCGCCAGCTGCGCCAGACCTGCGGCGATCGCCAGGTGAAGGACGCCGAACTGGCCCTGGCCACCAACGCCGGATCGGGCGCGCGGCACATCGAGATGGCCCTCCTGGCGAGGGCCTGAGGACAAACCATGGACCTGGGCCTTGCTGGAAAGATCGCCATCGTCGCCGGCGGCAGTCGCGGCTGCGGCCGCGGCGTCGCCGAGGAACTGGCGCGAGAGGGAGCCAAGGTGCTGCTGTCCGCACGCCAGGCGTCCAAGGTGGAGGAGGCTGTCGCTGCGATCCGCCGCGAGGGCGGGGAGGCGAGCGGCGCCGTCGCCGACATGACCGGCGAAGCCGGCTGTGCGGCGATCGTCGAGGCGGCGCGCGAGGCCTATGGCGAGGCCGACATCCTGGTGGTCAACTCGCCTGGCCCGTTTCCCGACCCCGAAACCAATCGCGGCCGCGGCTTCGACAACTGCGCCGACGACCTGTTCGACGAGGTGCACCGCAACTTCGTCATGAGCCAGGTCTGGCTGACCCGCGCGGTGGTCCCGGCCATGAAGGCCAAGGGCTGGGGCCGGCTGGTGAACCTGGGCTCGATCGCCATGAAGGTCCCGCATCTGGAAGACCCGATGCCGGCGGTGAACACTCGCGTCGCGGTCGCCGCCCTGATGAAGAGCCTGGCCCAGGAATTCGGCCCCTACGGGATCACCGCCAACACCATCGCCACCGGCCCGTTCGACAGCGAACTGTCGCGAGAGTACCGGGCGTCCGGCACGGGGGTGAAGACCGCCGAATGGTATCGCGCCATGCTGCCGGTGGGTCGCTGGGGCCGCCCGGAGGAGATGGGCGCCCTTGTGGCCTTCCTCTGCTCCACCCGCGCAGGCTTCCTCACCGGCGAGACCATCCGCATCGACGGTGGCTACACCAAGAGCCTGTTCTGATCGTTCGGCCGTGAGGTGGTTCAGGCCGCGACCGGGTGCGCCCGGGCCGGCGCCTTCTGCGCGCGCGACAGCAGGCTGGCGGCGCGGAAGTGGTGGTAGCTCGCCCACAGCATGATGAAGATGAACATGCCCAGGGCGTAGCGCAGCGAGTCTTTGCCCACATAGGGTTGGAAGGCGTCGCTCAGGGCCCCGCCGACCATCGGCCCGATCCCAAAGCCGATCAGGTTCGCCAGGACCTGGTTGAGCGCGGCCGTCGTTCCGCGCAGCTTGGGAGAGGCCATGCCCACGGTCATCGCATAGCCCGGGGTGCTGACGAACATGTGCAGGGACACGTGGAGGCACTGGCCGGCGATCATGATCCACGGATTGTTGGTGGCCACGGTGAGCAAAGTGGCGGGGATATAGCAGCAGGCGATCACCCCCATCGACCGGGCCATGCGCTCGGGCCGCTTCACGGCGACCTTGTCCGTGACCAGGCCCGCGAGCACCGAGCCGAGCATCCCCAGCGGCGCGGCGGTAAAGGCGAGGGCCAGGCCCACCGAGCCGACGTTCATGCCGCCTGAGCGGATCAGCAGCGACGGCAGCCAGATCGAAAGTCCGGCGGAGGCGACGTTGGCGACAGTGGTGGCGGCGATCAGATGGACCATGACCGGGTCCGCGCCCACGGCCTTCAGCGCCTCCATCGGCGAGGCCGCCTGCACCGCCTGCCGCGGCGGCTCGCGCACGCTGAACACCAGGATGAGCATCAGGCACAGCCCCGGTAAGCCCGCGACCAAGAGGCCGGCGCGCCATCCGAAATGCGCAGCGACCACGCCCGTCAGGGCGAAGCCTAGCAGTGTGCCGATCTGCGCGCCCATCATGTAGATGCCGATCGCAGTGGACCGCTTGGTGCTGAAGTAGTCGCTCACCAGGGACAGGTTCGTGGGCGTACTGCCCGATTCCGCTGCGCCGACGCCCACGCGGACCAGGAACAGGTGCAGGAATGTCCCGGCCGAGGCGCCGAGGGCGGTCAGCCCGCTCCATAGCGTCAACAGCACGGCCAGCAGCCGGACCCGATGAATGCGGTCCGCCAGATAACCCAGCGGCAGGCCAGCCAGGCCGAACGAGACGGCGTAGGCCGCACCGGAAATGATCGCCAATTGGCTGTCGGACAGGTGGAACTCGTGCTTGATCGGCTCCTGCAGCAGCGAGAACACCATGCGGTCCAGGTGGTGCAGCATGTAGACGCTCAGTAGGACGCCGAGTACATACCAGCGATAGGGACCCGTCTGCTTCGCCTCCGCCGGATCGCTTGCGGTCGACATGCTGAAGGCTCCTCACTATCGGCGCGGCCGGCGTACTCACAGGCTCGTTAATGCGGCGAGCTGAAAAGCTAGCCGCCACCCGCGGCGCCGTCGCAGGAATTCGCCGCACCGGCCCGCTATGATCGCCTACCCGATCGATCGCCCCCCGCCCGGGCGCCGCGCGGCTCCGCACTGGTATAGGTGCGGCGATCCTGCGGAGCCTGTCATGACCCATCCCTCAGCCAAGTTCGACCTTTCCGGCCGCGTCGCCCTGGTGACCGGCGCCTCCTCGGGCCTGGGCGTCCGGTTCGCCGAGACCCTGGCCGCCGCCGGGGCCAAGGTGGTCGCCGGCGCGCGCCGGCTCGACCGCTTGCAGGCCCTGGCCGAACGCGTCCGCGTTGCGGGCGGGCAGATCGAGCCCGTGGCGCTTGATGTCGAAGACGAGGCCTCGATCAAGGCCGCCTATGACACCGCCGAAGCCCGTTTCGGGACCGTCGACGTGGTGGTCGCCAACGCCGGCCTGAACGCCCAGGGCGCCGCCGTCGACCTCGCGTCCGAAGAGCTGGCGCAGTTGCTGCGGGTCAATGTCCAGGGCGTCTATCTGACGGCGCGCGAAGGCGCCCGACGCCTGATCGCCTCGGCTGACCCGGAGCGCGGCCGGATCATTCTTTTGGGCTCGGTGGGCTCGTTCAAGCCTCTGGCGGGCCTCACCGCCTACAGCCTGTCCAAGGCGGCCGTGGCCATGATGGGCAAGGGCTTCGCCCGCGAATGGGCGCGCTGGGGCATCACCGTCAACACCGTCTGCCCGGGCTGGATCGAAACCGAACTGAACGAGGAATGGCTGGCCAGCGAAGGCGGTCAGAAGCTGGTCAAGACCTTCCCCCGCCGCAAGACCATGAAGCCCTCCGACCTCGACGGCCTCTTGCTTTTCCTGGCCTCGGACGCATCGGCCTCGATCAGCGGCGGGGTCATCGCGGCGGACGAGGCGCAGTCGCAGGCTTGAGGCGACGCGAGTCCTTTCCCTTCTCCCACAAGGGGAGAAGGGTGGAGCATCGACCAACTCACTTTTGTGCATCCCTTAACCGCAAGGGGGGGAATTCTCCCGCCCCTCAGGGCGACGCCGCCTGCGGCCCCGCCCGCGCCACGAACGGAGATCCCGGCGCGCCGCTCGCGGCCTCTTCCACCGCCCAGGCCTCCCGCGCCAGGGCTGTCCAGTCGGGCGAAAGCTCCAGGTCCTCACAGATACGCGCCACGATCTCGCCGATCGGCCGCGCCATCAGGTCGCCATAGACGTCGCCGTCCTCGTCCTCGAGCCGTTCCCAGACGTCGCCGGACAGCCGTTCAACCTCTTTCGGATCGCCTTCCTCGGCTTCGATCAGGCGACGGACGATGCGGCCGACGCGCTCGCGCCGCCGCTCCACCGGATCGGCCTCGGCCTCAGCCTCCGCCACAGCCTTGTCCCGCGCCAGGCGCGCCAGCGCCTGGCCCTGGTCCAGGGCCAAAAGTTCCTTCACCGCCTTGGACCGCAGCGCCAGGGTCAGGCGCACGGCCCGCGCCACGCGCGGATAGACCAGGCCCGGTTCGCTGCGGCCGACCGAGACCTCGGCCGGCGCCGCCCCGGTCTCTGCGGCCCTCTCGGCGACTTCCGCCTGGGCCACAGCCTGCCGCCTGACGGCCTCGGCGATGTCGAGCCCGACCTGCGCCAGCCGCGTCAGCATCGCGACCTCCTGCTCGACCAACGCCCGCACCTGCGCCATGCCCGCGGCGTCAGCCACGGTCGCATCGACGGCGAGGGTTGCAGGATCAATGTGCAGCATGGAACAAAACAGAAACATAGATTCAAGCCGGTGTCAAGGTTGGGAGCGCAGCCCAGTTCGGCGGCCGCCCAACCTAAAGCGATACTCCGTGCCGCGCGCCGTCAACATTCGCGGCGCGCCAGGGCGTCAGGATTTCGGGTTAAGGTCCGGCCGGGACGCGAGGAAGGCCGCCCGCTCCTTGTCGGTTAGAACCTTTGCGGTCTTCTGTCTGGATACTCTCGGAGTGGGACGCGCATAGGCCTCGGCTTGGGGCGCCGAGGGCTTTAGGTTAGGGAGGCGTTTGATTGGCGGTTTCATCTTTTACCCTGAGTCGGCTGCACCCAGCCGAGATCGAGATTAACCGGCGGGTCGTGATGATCTGGTGTACTCGTTCTTCCGAACGTAGCTGATCCACCGCGTTGGACCGTGGCGATAGGGGAGGCAATATTCCAGAGCTATGACGGCGCCAAGGCTGGCGGCTTCGCCGGCGTGGCCCGACGGTTCCAACCTCACGCCCCAGCCGCCACCTCGAACTTCTTCAGATACGCCCCCATCCCCGCCGGCGCCTTGCGCTTCGCCGGGTTGTAGAACGGTGTCAGGACCTTGAGCAGTTCGGGGATCGCCACTTTGGCCATCTTTTTCTTGAAGGCGGCTTCGCGGGCCACGGAGGCTTTGAGTTCCGCTTCCGTCATGGCCCTGCGGTCTTCGGCCAGGAGGTAGGCTGCGGCCTTGCCCCCGAAGCCCATCAGGTGCTTGGCGGCATAGAGAAAGCCGTAGACGCGGTAGATCCAGCCGTCGAACAGGCTCTTGGCGCCATAGAGCTGGTGATAGACTGAGAAGGCGACTTCGCGGTGCTCGTACTCCTCGGCCATGTGCCATTTCCAGAGGTCGACGGCCTCCGCGTCGGCCCCTTCCAGATATTCGGCGTAGCAGTCGAACCAGAGCTGCGCGCCCAAGGCGCCCATGGCTTCGAAGCCGTCGGCATAGGCCAGGTTGAACTTCAGGGACTTGGTGGCCAGGAACCGTTCGAGGTCGCCCGCCAGGGCCATTTCCAGCGGTTCCAGGCCCGCATAGCCTGCGCGCCTCAGCATGACGTTGAAGGCGTTGTGCTGCTTGCAGTGCTGGGCCTCCTGCTTGCAGAAGACGGTGACGTCGGCATGCAGTTTGACCTTGGCCGGGTCGATGAGCGGCTTGGCCTTGAGCATCACCTTGACCAGATAGGGCTCGACATAGGTCGGGATCAGGCCGCTGCCGTTGGCGCGCTGGGCGAATTCGATATTCGGGGCCCAATGCGGCCGCACCTTGGAAAAGTCCAGCTTGGGATAACGGACCTGCATGGCGGCGGACTCCCTTTCCGGACGTGTGTCGGTTTTCCGAACGTTGTTCTGATTATAGGTGGTCGCGGAGGAAAACGCGAATGTCATCGGCGAGGGCTTTGGGCTCTTCCAAGGCTGCGAAATGGCCTCCCGCAGCCATCCGGGTCCAGCGGCGGACGTCATAGTAGCGTTCGACCGCGATGCGGGGCGCCGGGGGCAGAAACTCTTTTGGGAACAGGGAAATGGCGGTGGGGACCGCGACTTTCAGCCCCTCGAACCGGCCGGCGGCCCGCTCCTCGGCCGCGCCGCGATAGAGCCAGATCGCCGTGCCCGCCCGATCCTCGGCCAGGTAAAACATCAGATTGGCGATCAACTGGTCCTTGGAGAAGCGGCTTTCGATATCGCCGCCGGTGTCGCCCCAACTCTGGAACTTCTCCAGCACCCAGGCGGCCAGGGCCACGGGGCTGGCGCTGAGCACCGCGGCGACAGTCTGCGGCTTGGTCGCGTGCTCCACCATGTAGGCGCTCTCGCGCTGCTGCACGGCGACATAGTCCGATCGCCACGCCAGCTCGTCGGGGTCCGCCGTGGGATCGTTCATCGGCGGAATGCAGAGATTGAGATGGATGGCCGCCACCACATCGGCATGGTCGGCTCCGAGCCAGGTCGAGACCGCGCTGCCGAGATCGCCGCCCTGGGCCGCGAAGCGCTCATGACCCAAGGTCTCGACCATCAGCTTGCGCCAGAGTTCGGCGATGCGGCGCGGGCCGATCGGGCGTGATGGCGCGGCGGAAAAACCGACGCCTGGCAAGGACGGGATCACCAGGTCGAACCCGTCCTCCGGGTCGCCACCGCAACGGCCGGGAAAGCACAGGGGTTCGATCAGTTCGACAAACTCGTAGGCCGAGCCCGGCCAGCCGTGGGTCAGGATCAGGGGCCGCGGCCGGGACGCCGAGCCACGCACATGAAAGGCGTGGACATCGATCCCGTCGACCTCGGCCTTGATCTGTGGCCAGGCGTTCAGCCGCGCCTCCTCGGCGCGCCAGTCATAGGCCGTCGCCCAATAGTCCAGGAAGCCGGCCAGCCAGGCGACGTCGACCCCATAGCGCCAACTCGCATCGTCGGACGGGGCGGGCGGCAGCTCGGCGGCGGCCACGGCGGCCCGGATGCGGTCGAGCTTGGCCTGCGGCACGTCGATGCGGAAGGGGCGGGGGAGATTCACATCGATGGCCATTGATTCTCACTCTCCCCGCTTCGTCATCGCCGCGCCTGTCGCGGCGACCCACGCCGTGCTTGACCGTGCATCCGCATTGAATGCGGAAAGTTCACGGCATGGATGGCCGGGACAGGCCCGGCCATGACGAAGCGTGAGGGGAGCCGCAAGCCATCACCACCGGCAGCCTCATATGATCCCGGCGGCCCTCAGACGCTCGATATCTTCGGCCTCAAGGCCCAGGCGTTCCTTGAGGATCATGTCGGTATGCTGGCCCAGGGTCGGCGGCGTCTTGAGCGCGACCGGCGTCTCCGACATGTGCGCCATCGGGCTGCCGATCAGATCGACGCTGCCGGACACGGGATGGGACACGGTGACCTTGAGGCCGCGGTGCCGCACCTGCGGGTCGTTGAAGACGTCCTTGAGTTCGTTGTAGCGCGCCGCTGGGACCCCGATGCCGTCCAGGGCGGCCAAGAGGTCGCCAACGGCCCAGTTGCGGCTCCAGTCGTTGATGATGGCGATCAGCGGGCCGCGATTGACGCCTCGCTTGGCGTTGGTGTCGAAGCGCGGATCGGTTTGCAGATCCGGGCGCTGCATCAGGCCGCACAGACGCACCCAATGCTCTTCCGTGCCGGCCGTGATGTAGATCACGCCATCCAGGCAGGTGATCAGGTCCGCAGGGCCGCCGCCGTTGCCGCCATTGCCGAGCCGCGGCGGGGCCACGCCTGAAATCAGGTAGTCCTGCATGATGTGCGAGACCATGGCGACCGCGCAGTCGAGCAGGGCGACATCGATATATTGGCCGCGCCCTGTGTTCTGGCGATGGACGACGGCGGCCAGGACCGCGATCGCCGCATTGTGGCCGGTGAACACGTCGACCAGGCTGGGGCCGGCCTTCAAAGGCCCGGCGCCGGGCTCGCCGTCGGGAACGCCCGTCACGGCCATCATGCCGCCCTGGGCCTGGAACAGGCCATCATAGCCGGGGCGCTTGGCGCTGGGCCCCGTCTGCCCGAACCCGGTGACCGAACAGTAGATGATGCCGGGGTTGAGCGCCTTGATGGTCTCATAATCCAGGCCGTAGCGCTCCAGGTCGCCGACCTTGTAGTTTTCGATCACGACATCGGATTGGGCGGCAAGCCGGCGGACGAGGTCCTGTCCTTCGGGCCTGGACAGGTTGACGGTGATCGAGGTCTTGTTGCGGTTGCCGGCGAGGAAGAACGACGACTCGAGCGTCTTGCCGCCGTCCTTGTCCAGGATCGACGAAAGGCCGTAGTGGCGGCCGTCGTCGCCAGTTCCCGGCCGTTCGACCTTGATCACGTCCGCGCCCAGGTCGCCGAGGATCTGGCCGCAGAAAGGACCTGCCAGGACCCGCGTCAGGTCCAGAACGCGAATGCCGTCCAAGGCGCCTTTACGCTCGCTCATTGACTCAGTTCCATGAGGTTCCGGCTTGGGTGTGACAGCCGTGCGAACCGGGCCAGGTGGACGTCCGTCGCGCCGAACAGGCCGCGAACCAGGGTCAGGCGCTTGAAATAGTGGCCGACGGCGTATTCCTCGGTCACGCCGATGCCGCCATGCAGCTGCACGGCCTGGCCGCCGACGAAATAGCCGGCCTCGCCGATCTGGACCTTGGCCGCCGACACGCCCTTGCGCCGCTCGCGGGGATCGGGATCGGCTAGGGCGGCCAGGGCCCGCAGCAGCATGGAGCGGGCCAGCTCGGTCTCGACCAGCATGTCGGCCATCCGGTGCTGCAGGGCCTGGAAGGTGTTGAGCGTGACGCCGAACTGCTTGCGGGTCTTCAGGTAGTCGCGGGTCAGCCACAGGGCTGCGTCCATCGCCCCCAGCCCCTCGGCGCACAGGCCGACGACAAGGTGGTCCAGGGCCAATTCGACAGCCTCGATAGCCCCGCCTTCCGGACTGATCAGGGCCTCCGGGGGCAGAATGACATCCGTGAGCCTGAGGTCAGCTACGCGTCGGCCGTCCACCGCCCTGTAGTCGTGGCCTTCAACGCCGGCGAGCCCCGGATCCAGCCGGAACAGGCTGATCCCCTCGCGGTCGGCGCCGTCGCCGCCTGTGCGGGCGGAGACCAGCAAGGCGCCCGCGCCTGGCGCGCCGAACACGAAAGTCTTGTCTCCGTTCAGCCGCCAGCCGGAACCCATGCGTTCGGCCCGGGTCTCGATGTTGGAGTCCGTCTCACCGCGAGCCGCGGCCTCGCCATGCGCGAGTACGGCGATAGTATCGCCGGCTATGATCTCGGCCAAAAGGGTGTCGACAGCGTCCGATGGCGGCAGGGCGGCCAGGACCTGCGCGGCCCCCACCGCACAGGCGAGGAAGGGCTCCAGCACCAGGCTGCGTCCCAGTTCCTCCAGGATCAGCGCGTTTTCCGCCGCGCCGCCGCCATAGCCGCCCCGCGCCTCGGCCAGCCCCGCCCCAAGCCAGCCAAGTTCGGCGAAGGTCCCCCAGGTCTTGCGCGACCAGCCTTCGGGGCTGCGCAGCAAGCCCATGCGGGCCTCGAAACCATATTCACGCTCGCAAAAGCGCCGAACGCTGTCCTTCAGCGCCTGTTGTTCCGGGGTCAAAGCAAAGTTCATGCCGGCGCCTCACAGCCCCAATACGGATTTGGCGATGATGGTGCGCTGGATCTCATTGGTTCCGCCATAGATGGTGGTGGCCCGGCGGAACATGGCCTTAGCCAGCCAGCCGGCGGCGTGGTCCGGCGCCGGCGGCCTGGGCGTTGTCTTATCCACCCATGGCGCGCCTTCGTCCGGATAGACGGCGAGGCCATAGTCGCCCAGGGCTTCCACCGCCAGGTCGGCGACACGCTGGCGCAGCTCGGCGCCGCGCAGCTTCAGCACCGAGGCCACGGAATCCACGGCCGGGTCGTCATGCGTCATATGCAGCACCCGCAGCACCGCATATTCCAACGCCATCAGGTCCGTCTCGAAACGGGCCAGCTTGGCCGCGAACAGGGGATCGTCGATGATCGGCCGGTCGTTGCGCACTTCGATCGCGGCCAGCGCCTTCAACTGTTCCAAATCGGCCCGCGTGTGCGGCGTCTCCGCGCTCATGGCCCGCTCGTTGGTCAGCAGGAACTTGGCGTAGGACCAGCCGCGGTTCTCCTCGCCCACAAGGTTCTCGGCCGGCACGCGAACGTCGTCGAAGAACACTTCGTTGACGCTGAGGCCCTCGTCGAGAGTGTGGATCGGCCGAACAGTCACGCCCGGCGACTTCATGTCGATCAAGAGGAACGAGATGCCCGCCTGAGGCCTGGCCTCCGCGTCGGTGCGGACCAGGGCGAACATCATCTGGGCCTTGTGGCCCTCCGAGGTCCAGGTCTTCTGGCCGTTGACCACATAGACCTCGCCGTCGCGCACGGCCCGGGTCTTCAGCGAGGCCAGGTCCGAGCCGGAATTGGGCTCGGAGAAGCCCTGGCACCAGAACTCGTCGGCGTTGCGGATGGCCGGCAGGTGGCGCTCGCGCTGGGCCTCGCTGCCGAAGGTGTAGAGCACGGGGCCAACCAGTTCGAACCCGGTCTGCTGCAAGAGCGGCGCGCCGGCCGCGCGCAGTTCGATGTCGAACAGGTGCCGCCGCAGGGGCGACCAGTCGACGCCGCCGAACTCGGCCGGCCAGTGAAAGGCCGCCCAGCCCTGGGCGTTGAGGATGCGGGCCCACCGGCGCACCGCGTCAGGGTGCGAGTGGTAGCCCTCGCGGCCTCGGCGGGCCAGGTCCTCGGGCAGGTGTTCGCGGATGAAGGCGCGGACGGTTTTCCGAAAGGCCTCGTCTGCGGGGTCGAGCGTGAAATCCATGATGCTGTGATAGGGGCTTTCGCGGCGGCGCCAGAGTGCGCTCGTGGCCGATCCGGCGTCAAATCGCATGCGCGATTGCGGCGCCGCTCGCCGTTCGCCGGGCTGATCACATAGGCGATGAAGGCCGGCGCTACGGCTTCGTGCGTTGACGCCCCCGCGGGCTGATCCCTACGCCGAAGGGAGCAATTCGTGGAAGGCGCGCGTCCCGCGCCCTGGCGCTAAGGAGGCTCCCCTTGAGCACTGTGGATTACGCCGTCACCGGCGACGTGGCCGTCCTCACCGTCAACTATCCCCCGGTCAACGCCCTCAGCCACGCCGTGCGCGAAGGCCTGGATGCGAGCCTCAAGCGGGCGTTCGGCGATGACGCGGTCAAGGCGGTGGTGCTGCGCGGCGCCGGGACCACCTTCATCGCCGGGGCCGACATCACCGAATTCGGCACGCCCAAGTCCCGCGCCGAGCCTCGGCTGCAGGACATCCAGACCATGCTGGAGCAGAGCCCCAAGCCGGTCGTCGCCGCCATCCACGGCAATGCCCTGGGCGGCGGGCTGGAGCTGGCCCTGGCGTGCCATGCGCGCGTCGCGGTCGCCTCGGCCAAGGTCGGCCTGCCGGAGGTCAAGCTGGGCCTTCTGCCGGGCGCGGGCGGCACCGTGCGCCTGCCGCGCCTGACCGGCCCCAAGACCGCGCTGGAGCTGATCACCTCGGGCGACCACATTCCCGCCGCCAAGGGGCTGGGGCTGGGGGTGATCGACGCCGTCGTTCCCGATATCGACGAGGCTGCCATCGCCTTCGCCCGAGACCTGGCCGCCAAGGGGGCGCCGCCGCCGGTGATGGCGCGCGAGGACAAGATCCGCGGCGTCGATCCGGCCCTGTTCGCCGAGTTCCGCAAGTCGATCGGCAAGAAGGCGCGCGGCCAGGTCGCGCCCTACAAGATCATCGACTGCATCGAGGCCACCTGCGCCAAATCGGCCGCCGACGCCATCGCCTTCGAACGCGTCTCCTTCAACGAGCTCTTGGAGGGTGACCAGCGCAAGGCGCTGATCCACTACTTCTTCGCCGAGCGCGAAGCGCGCAAGATCCCGGACGTGCCGGCCAGCATCCAGCCCCTGCCGATCCGCAAGGCGGCGGTGATCGGCTCCGGCCTGATGGGCGGCGGCATCGCCATGGTGTTCGCCAACGCCGGCATTCCGGTCACCCTCGTCGACGTCAATCCCGAGGCCCTGGCCCGCGGCCGCGGCATCGTCGAAAAGAACTACGCCACCTCCGTCGGCCGCGGCTCCATGGCCCAGGAGAAGATGGACCGGTCGCTGTCGCTGATCAAAACCACCACCGAATACGGCGACCTGGGCGATGTGGATCTGGTGGTCGAGGCGGTGTTCGAGAAGATGGACCTCAAGAAGGACATCTTCGCCCGCCTGGACGCCGTGACGCCCGCCCACGCCATCCTGGGCTCCAATACCTCCTCGCTGAACATCGACGAGATCGCCTCGGCGACTTCGCGGCCTGAGAAAGTGATCGGGGTGCACTTCTTCAGCCCGGCCAATGTCATGAAATTGCTGGAGAACGTGCGTGGGGCCAACAGCTCGCCCGAGACCATCGCCACGGTCATGGCGCTGGGCAAGCAGCTCGGCAAGGTCCCGGTGCTGGCCGGCAACTGTGATGGCTTCATCGGCAACCGGATGCTCCAGTACTATACCGGCGAGGCCGAATACATGCTGGAAGAGGGCGCGACCCCCGAGCAGATCGACCGTGTGGCCGAGAGCTTCGGCATGGCCATGGGCCCCTGCGCCATGCGCGACATGGCCGGCATGGACACCAGCGTCCTGATCCGCGCTGCGCGGCGCCTGACCCTGCCCGCGGACGAGCGCCTGCCGGGCGTCGTTGAACGCCTGGTCGAGGCCGGGCGGATCGGCCAGAAGAACGGCAAGGGCTATTACCGCTACGAAGGCCGCACGCGCATTCCCGACCCGGAAGCCGTGGCCATCATCGAGGAAGCTTCGCGCGCGCTCGGCGTCACGCGCCGCGCTTTCAGCGACGAAGAGGTGCGCGACCGCCTGTTCCACCCCCTGGTCAACGAAGGGGCCAAGGAGCTGGAGGAGGGCATCGCCCTGCGCGCCAGCGACATCGACGTGGTCTGGGTCAATGGCTACGGCTTTCCGATCCACACCGGCGGGCCGATGTTCTGGGGCGAGGCGCAAGGGTTGGACCGCGTCGTCGCCACCGCCAAGATGCTGGGCGAGAAGAACGGCGGCCGCTGGCGTCCCTCGGCGCTGTTGGAACGCCTGGCCGCCGCGGGCAAGGGCTTCGCCGACGCCAAGCATTTACTCGCCCGCGAGGCGGACTAGGTCCAACCATGGCCCGGCCACCGACCAGCGCCGCCACCGCCACGCAGAAAGAGCTGGAGGCGCTGGCGCTGAAGCTCAGCCGGGCGCTGGCGGTGATGACCGCGCGGCAGGTCGCGCGTGAGATCTTTCGTGCTCATCCGAACGCCCGCACGCCGGACGGGGCCGCCTCGCTGGAGGACGCGGCCACCCAGCACTTTTACGGCGCGCTGCAATTGGTCACCAACCTGGATCCGCACCATCCGCGGATCCAGACCCTGTTCATGTACGAACACGAAACCGACGGGCAGGCTTTCCCGTCGGCCCTGCACGGCGGGATCGAGAACCCGGATAACATCTACCGGGCGATCCCCATCTCGTCAGACAGCCGCTATGAGCTGCACGGGGTGCGCTTCAGGCCAGCTCCGGCCCAGGTCACCTATGAGCTGATGGATTCCGTGCCGGGGCTCGACAGCATCGGCGAGCAGGTGGCCCTGCTGCAGGACCGAGACATGGTGATCGGACCGGACGGGGCCTTCACCATCACCCTCGATTCCGATCCGGCGGACGGGCGGCCGAACCATATCCGCTCGACGCCCGAGGCCAAGTGCCTGTTCATCCGCGACAGCCTGTCGAACTGGAGTACGCAGCAGGCGGACAGGCTCCGCATCGTACGCACGGCCGGACCTGAGACGCCGCCGCGCACCGAGCAGGACCTGATCGACCTCGCTGTATGGCTGATCCCGCACTATGCCCAATTCTGGCAGGACCTGCGCGACGGCTATGTCAAGCACATGGACCTGAAGACCAACGCCTTCGATCCGCCCTTCGCCCGTACCGGCGGCTGGCAGTTTATCTCCAACAGCCATTGGGACGTGGCCGACGACGAGGCCCTTATCTTCACCACTGACCCGCGCGGCGCGCCCTATCATGCGGTGCTGATCGCCAACCATTGGTGGATCACCCTCGACGGCGACCGCCATTCGGCCTCGTTCAATACTTCGCAGGCCAGGCCCAACGCCGACGGGACCTATAGCTTCGTGATCGCCCCGCGTGATCCCGCCGCCCCTAACTGGCTGGATACCGCGGGACTGCACACAGGCATCGTCCAGGCGCGCTGGCAGGGCCTGCCGGCCGATGTCTCCGCCCTGCCGGACGCCATCACCGACGTGCGCCTGGTCAAGCTCGCGGACTTGAAGAGCCACATGCGGCCGGAGACCGCCTGGCTGACGCCTGCCGAGCGTCGGGTCCAGTCAGCGGCCCGGCACGCCGCCTATTGTCTGAGGCTCTCGCCGCCGTGATGATCAGGTCTGATTGAACTTCGGCCGGCGCTTTTCCATCGCCGAGGCCCGCTTCTCCGCCGCATCAGCCGTGGCCTGGCTGGCAAGGACGGCGCGAGTTTCGAAGTCAATGGCGCCCGCCAGGCTGCCGATCTCCTGGCCGCGCCAAAGGGATTCCTTGGTCAGCCAGATGCCGATCGGGCTGTTGACGGCGATGGCGTCGGCCAATTTCAGGGCTTCGTCCATCAACTGATCGTCGGGCACGGCGCGCAGGACGAGCCCGATCCGCTCGGCCTCGTCGGCCAGCACCGGACGGGCGGTGAGCAGCAATTCGGCGGCGCGTTGGGTTCCGACTGCCCGCGGCAGCATGTAGCTCATGCCGAGCTCGGTCCCGGTGGCCGCGTTGTGGATCACATTGACGAACTTGGCCGAGCTGGCCGCCAAGCATAGGTCCGACGCCAGGGCGAGGGCATAGCCGATGCCGGCGGCCGCGCCATTGACCGCCGTGATGATCGGCTGGGGCATGGCCCGCATCAGCGGCGGGATCTGGCCCAGGACCGCCATGGTGAACTTGCCGGCCTGGATCTTGCCGAGTCCCGGCCGCACCCAGCTGGCCGAACCCGCGCCGCGGGTGTCGTGCCCGGCGCAGAAGCCACGTCCGGCGCCTGTCAGGACGATCACCCGCGTATCGGGATCGTGGCGCAGGCCCTCCAGCGCGGCGATGAAGGCCTCGTACATGGGAAAGCTGAACGAATTCAGCGCCTCGGGCCGGTTCAGCGTGATCCGCTTGACCCCCGGCGCGGGTTCGTCGACCAGGATGGGGTCTGCGGTGGCGTCAGTCATGGCCAAAGCCTCCGTCTAGAGGGGGGGGGATCGGGTCGGGCATTACAACTCCGCTCCTCCCGGCGAATGCCGGGATCCAGATGACGAAACGCAGAGGCGCCAAGGTGTTGCGCTTTACGATCTGGGTCCCGGCGTTCGCCGGGATGAGCGGAGGTCAAGGTCACTTTTGGGGCTCGGTTTCTGCTCATCCCCGCGGCAGGCCCAGCGTGCGCTCTGCGATCACCGTCTTGATGATCTCGTTGGCGCCGCCGGCGATGGTCCAGGCGTAGCTGAACAGGAAATCGTACATCCGGTTGCCCGTCTGGTGCCCGCCGCCCAGGATGTTGGGCCGCTGCTTCTGGGCGTCCAGGCCTTCGATGCGCAGGCGCAGGTCAGTATAGCGGCGCAGCAGTTCGGAGAACTGGATCTTGATCAGCGAGGCGATGCCGGCGTCGCTGATTTCGCCATGCGCCTCGACGTCGGCCATCATCTTGCGGATCAGCAGGCGCAGGCCGGTCATCTCGGCATAGGCCTGCATGAATTCACGGCGGAACTGGGCGTCCCTGAACCAGTCGGCGCGGCCTTCGCGGGCCTCGGCCAGATCAGCCTCCAGGGCCCGGGCCATGCGCTCGGAATATTCGAAGATGATCAGGCCGCGCTCGGCCGACAAGGTCGACTGGGCGATCATCCAGCCCTGGTTCTCGGCGCCGATCAGGTTCTCGGCGGGGATCTCGACATTGTCGAGAAAGATCTCGCTGAACTCGGCGTTGCCGGTGGCCTGACGGATCGGCCGCACCGTCACGCCCGGCGATTTCATGTCGAGGATGAAGTAGGAGATGCCGAGTTGCTTCTTGGCGCCGGGATCGGTGCGGGCCAGCAGCAGGCAGTAGTCGGCGAACATGCCGTAGGACGACCAGACCTTCTGGCCGTTGACCACATAGACCTCGCCCTTGCGCTCGGCGCGGGTGCGCAGCGAGGCGAGGTCCGAGCCTGCGCCGGGCTCGGAAAAGCCCTGGCACCAGATCTCACCGCGCTCCTTCACTCCGGTCAGGTAGCGTTCGCGCTGGGCCGCCGAGCCGTGGGCGAACAGGGTGGCGGGCAGGTGGTAGAGCGAGATCGTGAAGAGGTCGGGATTGGGCGCGTTGATGCGGGCGATCTCCTCGAAGATCACCGTCTGGTGGCGCAACGACAGGTCGGCTCCGCCCCAGTCGCGCGGCCAATGCGGCGTCGCCAGTCCCACCTTGCGCATCTCGCCGAACCACCAGCGTTGGTATTCGACATAGGCCTCCTCGCTGGCGCCGGCCATGCGCTCGCGCCAATCGGACGGCACGGTCGCTTCCAGCCAGGCGCGCACCTCGGCGCGGAAGGCGTTCAGGTCGTCCAGCTTGGCCAGGGGCGAGGAGGCGCCAGTCGGGGCAGGGGCGTTCATCGGGGGGCTCAACTCGCCAGCAGAAGGTTGGCGGCGCGGTCGAGCCCGGCCGCTGTACCGCCCAGCAGCGCCTGGTTCAGCTTGGCGCGCTTGAGAAACAGGTGGCAGTCGTACTCCCAGGTGAAGCCGATGCCGCCGTGCAGCTGCACCGCGTCCTCGGCCACCTTGGCGTAGACCTCGCAGGCATAGGTCTTGGCCAGGCTGGCCATCAGGGACGCGGACGCCGCGCCTTCCGCCCGCAGCCGCACGGCTTCGGCGACGACGGACGCCGAGGCGGCGAGGGCGACCTTGTGTTCGGCGCAGCGATGCTTCAGCGCCTGGAACGAGCCGATCGGCTTGCCGAACTGTTCGCGGGTCTTGAGGTAGTCGATGGTGCGCTCGAACACCGCCTGCGCCCCGCCCACGGCGTCACTGGCCAGGGCCAGCGCGGCCTCGACCGTCAGGGCGGCGAGGATGGCCTCGGGTGAAGCCGTCATCAGCTCGCGGTCTGCGGGCAGCCTCAAATCCATGAAGCGCGCAGTCGCCAGGTGCCGCGTGCGGTCGACAGTTTGCTCGACGATCAGTTCGACGCCATCGGCCTTTGGCTCGACAACGATCAGAGCCGCCGCGCCGCCCACGTCCTCGGCGAGGACGATCAGCAGGTCGGCCTCGCCCGCTTGCAGGAGGTCCGCAGCGTCGCCGGAAAGGGTGATCTCGCCAGCGTCGCCCCGCCGGATAGAAGCCGCGCTTTGGCGTGTCAGATCACTGATGGCGCAGACGGCCTCGCCCGTGGCGATAGCCGGCAGCCAGCGCGCCTGCTGTTCAGCGGACCCGCCCAAGGCGATGGCGTGGGCAGCCAGCACGCCGCCCAGGGCCGGCAAGGGCGCCAGCGACCGGCCGAGCTCCTCGAACAGCACGGCCGTCTCGGCCGCGCCCAGCCCAAGGCCCCCGTGGTCCTCGCCGACCGCCAGGGCCGGCCAGCCGAGGCTCGCCGCCGTGTTCCACAAAGCCTCGTCGATCAGGGCGCTTTCATCGACCAGCCGATGTAGCCGCTGACTGTCCAGTTCGCGCTCCAGGACGTCGCGGATGCTGTCGCGCAACGCCTGAAGATCCGTATCGGCATCGCTCATTGCGCCCGGCCTCTCAGAACAGCACCTGGCCGTCGAAGTCGGCGACAGTCTTGGTGGTCATGGCCTCCATGGCCTTCTTGGCCTCCTCGCCCGAGAAGTTGACCATCTCGAAGGCGAGGCTCAGGTCGAAGATCGGCTGATTCTGCCGCAGCCAGTGGTTCAGGGCGTACTTGGTCATGCGCAAGGCGGTTGGGGCGACATTGGCCAGCCGCGTGGCGACTTCCACCGCCTTGTCCTGCAGTTCGGCGGCATCGACGGCCAGGGCCACCAGATTGTTGCGCTCGGCCTCTTCGCCGGTCATCGTCGCATTGGTCATCAGGAAATACTTGGCCTTGGCCATGCCGCAGAGCAGGGGCCAGATCATCATGGCGTGGTCGCCGGGCGCCACGCCCAGGCGCAGGTGGCCGTCCAAAAGCTTGGCCTGCTTGGCGGCGATCGGAACGTCGGCCAAGAGGGCTATGGCAAGGCCCGCGCCGACAGCTGGGCCGTTGATGGCCGAGACGATCGGCTTCTTGGCGTTGATCAGGCCCAGGACCAGGTTGCGCGCTTCACTGAAGCCCTTGGAGAAGGTCTGGGCCGGGTCCAGCGGTGATTCCAGCGGCATGGCGTCGAAGGAACCGCCCGACGAGAACGCGCGCCCGGCGCCGGTGACGATGCTGACTCGGGTCTCGGGGTCCTCGTCGATCGCCGCCCAGATAGTCTCCAGCTGGCGATGGCCCGCCGCGTCCAGGGCGTTCATCTTGTCGGGATTGTTGATCGTCACCCGCAGCACATGGGGTGCGGGGCGGTCGAACAGCAGGCGGTCGAAGGCTGAGTATCGATCTGTCATGGCCGGCTCAGTAGATACCCAATGCCCGCGGCGGACATCTGAAAATCGCAGGGTCCCTTGGCGGAGATCGTGTTCGCGATCAGAGGGGGTGCGAAGTGCTAGCGGCGCCCCCTATGCTGAGAGCCATTGAATTTCGGCTTCCCGCTTCGTCATCGTCGCGCCTGTCGCGGCGACCCATGCCGTGCTTGATCGACCGACCGCTATGAATGCGGAAAGTTCACGGCATGGATGGCCGGGACGGAGCCCGGCCAAGACGTTGATTGAGGGGCGGTCCGAGGCTCAAACTCAACTATTGTTGGTATCACAGCACCTCGAACAGCCCTGCCGCGCCCATCCCGCCGCCGATGCACATGGTCACCACAGCCAGCTTGGCGCCTCGCCGCCGGCCCTCGATCAGGGCGTGGCCGGTCAGGCGCGAGCCGCTCATGCCGTAGGGGTGGCCGATCGAAACGGCGCCGCCGTCAACGTTCAGCTTTTCCGGATCCAGGCCCAGCCGGTCCCGGCAATAGACCACCTGCACGGCGAAGGCCTCGTTCAGTTCCCAAAGGTCGATGTCTCGGACGCCCAGGCCATTGCGGGCCAGCAGCTTGGGGACCGCGAACACCGGGCCGATGCCCATTTCGTCCGGCTCGCAGCCGGCGACGGCGAAATCCAGGAAGCGGCCCAGGGGCTGCAACCCCCGGCGCGCCGCTTCGTCCTCGTGCATGACCACGCAGACGCTAGCGCCATCCGAAAGCTGGCTGGCGTTACCGGCGGTGATGAAGGCGTCCTCGCCCTGCACCGGCTTCAGCTTGGCCAGGCCCTCGGCGTTGGTGTCGGGCCGGTTGCCCTCGTCCTGGCTCAGCGTGACCTCTTCCTCGCCCAGCGGGGCGCCGGCCTTGTCGGTCAGGAGGCGCTTTGCGCCGATGGGGACGATCTCGGCGTCCAGGCGGCCGGCGGCCTGGGCCGCGGCGGTGCGCTTCTGGCTTTCCAGGGCGTAGATGTCCTGGGCCTCGCGCGAAATCCCATAGCGGCGCGCGACATTGTCGGCGGTCTGGATCATCGACCAGTAGAGCTCGGGCTTGCGCTCCAGGATCGCCTCGTCCTGCTTGCGAAAGCCGTTCATGTGCGGCTGCGTCAGGGACACGCTTTCAAGGCCCCCGGCCATGAAGATGCGGCCTTCCCCGGCGATGATGCGCTGGGCGGCCAGGGCGATGGTCTGCAGGCCGGACGAGCACTTGCGATCCAGGGTGAAGCCCGGAACGCTGGCGGGGGCGCCGGCGGCTAGCGCGGCCTGGCGGGCGATATTGCTGCCGGTGGCGCCTTCAGGGGTGGCGCAGCCGATCAGGACGTCCTCGATCTCGGCCAGGTCGAGCTTCGCCCGTTCCGCCGCCGCCCCGATGACATGGGCGCCGAGGCTGGCCCCGTGGACATTGTTCAGCGCCCCCCGGAAGGCCTTGCCGATGGGCGTGCGGGCGGTGGAGACGATCACGGCGCTGGTCATGGCTAAACTTTCCAAACCCTGATGAAATCAGATCCGATTGAATACCCGCTCATCCCCGCGAAGGCGGGGATCCAGGGGCCAATCCACCGAAACCTGTGCTGTATCTGGATCCCCGCCTTCGCGGGGATGAGCGGTGGAAACATGGATAATTCAGGTCCCATCCCGCTCAGAGATCATCCGTGCGGCGGGTCAGATCGGCCCACAGGCTATCCGCCCCGATCGCAGCGACCTGGCCGCCCAGGCGCTCGGCCCAGAAGCGGTCAGCGCCGAATTCCGAGCGCCAGGCGGTCAGCCGGCGGGTCAGTGGCTGCAGGTCGCCTTCCTGGGTGAAGCCGATGGCGCCGTGGGCCTGATGGGCCGTGGCCGCCCCGACGCCAGCCGCCATGTTGGCGCGCAGCTTAGCGGCGGCGATCTCGAGCCTGGCCTCGCCGCGGTCGGCGGCCGCCGCAGCGGCCTGGCCGGCGCAGTTCACCGCCGCGGCCTCTTCGGCGAACAGGGCCAGGGCCTGCTGCATGGCCTGGAACTTGGCCAGGGGCTTGCCGAACTGGACCCGCTGATTGACGTAGTCGATCGACTGGGCGAGGGCGGCGTCGAGGGCGCCGGCGATCTGGGCCGTGCGCATGAGGGCGCCGAGTTCGAACGGGCCGACCCCGGTGAGGCCGGTGGCCAGGATCTCGATGGGCGCCGCCTCGAAGCGGAAGCTGTCGCGCGGCTCGCCGGCGGGACTGAGGGCGTTGGAGACGCTTGCAGCGGCGCCTGCCGGCAAGCGGACCAGCAAGTCATTATAGATCGCCAGCAGGCCGCTCGCATGCCGCCCCCAGGGAACGCTGCTCAAGGTTCCGGTTAAGCGACCGGCCTCCAGCGCGCCCTCGCAGCGCGGCGCGGCCACGGTCAGACCGTCGCCCGCCGACCCAAATGCGCCGGCCACGATCGCGTCGGCGACCGGCAGGGCCAGGGCGTGGAAACCGGCGAGGCGGGCGACGGCGAAAGCGTCGCGCCAGTCGCCGCCGAAGCCGCCGTCGGACTCGGGGACCATCAGCGCCGGGAAGCCGGCGGCCTCGACCTCGGGCCAGATCGCCTCGAAGGGCTCGCCGCGCCGTGCGGCGAGATCGGCGAACAGGCGTTCGGCGGTTTCCGTCAGCAGGGTCAGGCTTTCGCTCATCTGAGGCCTAGCCCCCGGGCGATGATCCCGCGCAGGATCTCGCGGGCGCCGCCGCGCAGCGAAAACGACGGCGAGATCTGCAGCAGCAGGGCCAGGGTGCGGGCGAAATCGGTGTCCTCGGCCAGGTCGACGTCCTCCGAGACCGCCAGCACCGCGCGCGGCAGTTCCTGTTCGAAGCTGTTCCCCAGATCCTTGACGATGGCCGCCTCCAGCGCCGGGTCTTCGCCGGCCGCCAGCTTGGCCGCCGTGGACATGGACATGTTGCGCAGCGTCCAGAGCTCTGCGGTCAGCCGGCCGATCAGGGCGCGGACCCCCGGCTCGGGGTCGGGTCCGGCGCGGCGGATCAGCTCCAGATAGAGGGCGAAGCTTGACAGGTAGCGTTCCGGCCCCGAGCGTTCGAGGGACAGTTCCGCGGTGACCTGCTTCCAGCCCGCGCCTGCCTCACCGACCAGCATGTCGTCAGGGACCAGCACGTCGTCCAGGAACACCTCGTTGAAGTCGTGACCGCCGACCAGGTCGATGATTGGTCGCACGGTCACGCCTGGCGATTTCAGGTCGATCAGGAACTGGGTCAGGCCCTCCTGGCGTTCCGAGCCTTCGCCGGTGCGGACCAGGGTCAGCATGAGGTGGGCGTTGTGAGCGTTGGTGGTCCAGACCTTCTGGCCGGATACACGCCAGCCCCCGGCGGTCCGCACCCCGCGGGTGCGCACTGCGGCCAGGTCCGAACCCGCGCCGGGCTCGCTCATGCCGATGCAGGTATAGAGCTCGCCGCGCGCCATAGCCGGCAGGAAGCGCTGGCGCTGGTCTTGCGTCCCGTAGCGGAGGAGGAGGGCGCCGCTCTGGCGGTCGGCGATCCAGTGCATGCCCACGGGCGCGCCGGCCGCCAGCAGCTCTTCGATCACCGCATAGCGCTCAAGCGGATGGCGCGCGTGGCCGCCATAGGCCTTGGGCCAGATCATGCCGATATAGCCCGCCGCGCCCAGGGCCCGGCTGAAGCCGGCGTCGGCGACCGCCCAGCAGTTGGCGCGGCGCTCGGCCGGCCCGGCGGGCGTGTGCTGTTTCAGGAAGGCGCGAAGCTCCTCCCGGAGCTTCGGCAGTCCCGGCGGGGCGTCGAAGGGTCTGACATTGAAGGTTCGCACCCCTTCGAAATCGCGCAGACCCCGGCGCTCCGCAACCGCCCCGGCGGCGAGCGCCGGCCCTATCGCAATCACGATATGCCCGGCGGCTGCGCCAGACTTGGTCTTCACGAGCGGACGGCGGATGCTAAGCCGGTCGCTGACAGGATATTGAAGGAGCTGGCCATGCTGGTCGAATTCGCCGTCGAGGATGGCGTCGCCGTCATCACCATCAATCGGCCGGAGCGCAAGAACGCCATCACCCTGGCCATGCGCACGGACGTTGAGCACGCGTTCCTCAAGGCCCAGGATGACGACGACGTCCGCGCCATCGTGCTGACGGGCGCCGGGACCGATTTCTCCGCCGGCGCCGACGTTGGCGAGATGGGCGGCGACGGGGTGCGCGGCTCGCTCTACCGCATGCGCCATCTGCACCGCATGACCCGCAGCGTGGCGGGGACCAACAAGCCGGTGATCGCGGCGGTGCAAGGGGTGTGCATCGGCATGTCCTGGGCCATGGCGCTGGCCTGCGACATGGTGGTGGCGGCGGAGAACGCCCGCTTCCAGTTCGCCTTCCGCCACATCGGCCTGGCCCCCGACGGCGGCGCAGCGTTCCTCCTGACCCGCTACGTGCCGATCCAGCGCGCCAAGGAGATCATGTATTCCGGCCGCTTCGTCAGCGGCGCCGAGGCGCGGGACCTGGGCCTGGCCCTCTACGCCCTGCCGCCGGAGGAGGTGCTGTCCAAGGCCCTGGAGCTGGCCAAGGGCTTCGCCACGGCGCCGACCATCGCCCTGTCGATGGCCAAGCGCCAGTTCGACGCCGCCTCCGGTCAGACCTATGACCAGGCCCTGGACTTCGAGGCCAATATCCAGCCGCTGATGACCCAGACCCAGGACTTCAAGGAGGGGACCACCTCCTTCAAGGAAAAGCGCAAAGCCGTCTTCACCGGGAATTGACGGCCATGGACGCGGTCAAGCCGGACGAGGACTTCCGCCGCTTCCTGGCGGAAGGCCGCTTCATGATCCAGCGCTCCGAGGCGGGGCGCCACACCTTCTTTCCCCGCATCGCCGAGCCGGGGACCGGGGCAGAGCTGCATTGGGTCGAGGCCTCGGGCCGCGGCGTGGTCTATGCGACCACGGTCGTGCGCAAGAAGCCGCCCGAGCCCAGCTACAACGTCGCCCTGATCGACCTGGAGGAAGGCGTCAGGATGATGAGCCGGGTCGAGGGGCTGGAGCCCGACGCCGTGGCCATCGGCCTTGCGGTCCGCGCCCGGATCATCGAGCAGGAGGGCGAGCCCGTGGTCGTGTTCGTTCCGGCGGAGGTCTGAGGTGGTGAGCGAGCGTTTTCCCCGCGGGCGCACGGCCATCGTCGGCGCCGCCGCCTTCGGCCAGGGCCGTGCGCCCGGCTATGAGGCCTCGGACCTCGCCGCGCGGGCCAGCATCGACGCCCTGCGCCAGGCGGGCCTGACGCCGGCGGACGTCGACGGCCTGTTTTTCTGCCACGGGACCGACACCTTGGGCGGCCTGTCCTTCGCCCAGTATCTCGGCATCCACCCCAAGGTGGTGGACAACAACCGGCTGGGCGGCTCCGCCTTCCAGGCCTATGTGGAGATGGCGGCCTGGCTGCTCGACGCGGGCCTGATCGAGGTCGCCCTGATCGCCTATGGCAGCAACCAGGCGACCGCGGCGGGCAAGCTGGTCAATACCGTGCGGCCCATGCCCTACGAAGCGCCTTACAAGCCGATCAACCCGGTCAGCTCCTACGCCCTGGCCGCCTCGCGGCACATGCACCAGTTCGGCACGACCAAGGCCCAGCTCGGCCAGGTCGCCATGGCGGCGCGGGCCTGGGCCCAGATCAATCCGGAAGCGTTCAAGCGCGACCCGCTCAGCCTGGACGACTATCTGGGTTCGCGCCTGGTGTCCGATCCCCTGAGCGTGCTCGACTGCTGCCTGGTGACAGACGGCGCCGCGGCGGTGGTGATGACCCGGGCCGATCGCGCCCGCGACCTGGCCGCCAAGCCGGTGTTCGTGCTGGGCGCAGCGGCTGAAACCACTCACCGCGAAATCGCCTGGATGGCGGACCTTACCGTCACGGGCGCCGCCCGTTCCGGTGCGAGGGCCTACGCCCAGGCGGGGCTTGCGCCGTCGGATATCGACGTGGTGCAGGTCTATGACGCCTTCACCATCAACACGATCCTGTTCCTGGAAGACCTGGGCTTTTGCGCCAAGGGCGAGGGCGGCGCCTTTGTCGAGGGCGGCCGAATCGCCCCCGGCGGAGCGCTGCCGGTGAACACCAATGGCGGCGGGCTTTCCTGTGTGCATCCGGGAATGAACGGCCTGTTCGGCATTGTCGAGACCGTGCGCCAGCTTCGCGGAGCGGCAGGCGAACGCCAGGTCGACAACGCCCGCATCGGCCTGGCCCACGGCAACGGCGGCGTCCTGTCCAGCCAGGCGACGGTTATCTTCGGGACCGCCGAGACGGTCTGAGGACGAAATTGGTCAAGGCACGGAGTTCGTCATCTGGATCCCGGCATTCGCCGGGACGAGCGGAAGACAAATTGACCCGAACCTGAACCCATCAGACTCCAGAAAAAAGGCGCGTCCCGGAATCCAGGGCGCGCCACGAGTTTTTCCAGGGAGGAAAAAGGTCAGCCGAAGCGGCGCATCGGCTCCGGTATGGTGGCGGCTTCCGGCGGCGAGGCCACGGCGACCGGGCCTACGCCCTTGGCCACTGCGCTGCGCAGCATACGGACGAAGTCTTCGGTGCGGGCCGCGATCTCGGCGCCGGCGCCGCAGATGCCCAGCACCAGTTGTTCGTCGGGCGTGGCCTGGGGCAGCAGCACGGTCACCATGCCGCCGCCGGTTTCGTGCAGGCCCAGCGCATAGCCCTGGTCACGGATCTGCTTCAGGTCGCCGAACAGGGTTTCGGCGGAGACTCGCTGTTCGGGCGGCGCTTCGGCGTTCAGGCGATGGACCATCTTGCGGACGAGATCCGTCTCGGTGGTCGAGATCAGGGTGCGGCCGGCGGTGGAGTGCAGCAGGGAGCCCTTGGCGCCCGGCATCCAGCAGGCCTGCTCCTGGCCGTGCGGCGCCACGGTGTGGATGTATTGAACCTCAAGCCCGGCCTTGGTGGCCAGCACCACGGTCATGCCCGACTCGTCGGCCAGGTCGTCCATCATCGACAACAGGCAGCCGCGGCGGAAGAAGCTCGGCTGCACCCAGGCGCCGATCACCGCCACCCGGGCGGACGGGCGGTAGGTCCGGGCATGGCGGTCGCGGTGCAGGTAGCCAAGCGCCACAAGGCAGCTGAGCAGTTCGGACGTGCTCGACTGCGGATAGCCCATGGACCGGGCGATATCCATGACGGTCGCCTCTTCGCGCTCGCCGTTGAAATACTCGAGCACTTCGAGCACCCGCTGGGCGGACTTGATTTTCTTTGGATCGAGGGCTCGGCCCATTTGCATCCTCCTGCGTCTTATTATGACGTTATGTTGTCATAACAACATGAATCGCAGGGGTGTGCAACGGGGCTTTGTGAGTCTGTTATCAGGATTTTGGCGGGGTCATATCATGGGCTTTGAGGCTAACCCTCTGACTGCCACCAATTCCGTCATGGCCGGGCCTCGTCCCGGCCACCCATGCCGTGAATTTTCCGCATTCAATGCGGATCGCCCATCGAGCGCGGCATGGGTCGCCGCGACAGGCGCGGCGATGACGACGTGGGGGGCTCTGAGGGCTCCTCACACGACCGCCGGCCGCCCCGCCTGGAACTCGATGGCGTAGCGATAGCGTTCGGGATGGTAGCGGACATAGACCGCTTCCACGGCGCGCCCGTCGCTGGCGTAGTAGATGCGGGTGACCCGCAGCACAGGATCGGCGGCGCCGAGGCCCAACTGGGCGCCGGCGG
>FSWM01001041.1_pt1 | contig 81742 bp, 74 predicted proteins | sample 1637841 | NCBI WGS metagenome assembly FSWM01 (sample SAMEA3914789, study PRJEB12502) | metagenome | biome: forest; material: soil | place: Canada | collected 2011-07-03 | depth 0.3 m | reverse complement strand
GCGGCGGCCAGCAGCGCGCCGACGATGATCACCGAGGAGATGGCGTTGGTCACCGCCATCAAGGGCGTGTGCAAGGCCGGGGTCACGCTCCAGACGACATAGTAGCCAACGAAGATCGCCAGCACGAATATGGCGAGGCGAAACACGGTCGGGTCGACAGCTTCCATCGATCAGGCTCCGCGGGGTTCAGGATTTCAGGGCGGGATGGACGACGGCCCCGCCTTGGGTGACCAGGGCGGCTTTCAGGATCTCGTCCTCGAGGTCGGGGGCGAGCGCCCCGTCCTTGGTGATCAGCAGGCCCGCAAAGGCCAGGAGGTTGCGGGCGTAGAGGCTGGAGGTGTCGGCGGCGAGGCGGCCCGGCAGGTTGGTGAAGCCGACGATCTTGGCTCCATTTTCGGTCATCACGACCTCATCGGGCTTGGCGCCCACCACATTGCCGCCTTGCTCCACCGCCAGGTCGACCAGCACCGAGCCGGGCTTCATCGACGCTACCTGCTCGGCCGAGACCAGCTTGGGCGCCGGACGGCCCGGGATCAGGGCGGTGGTGATGACGATGTCCTGCTTGGCGATGTGGGTGGAGACCAGGGCCGCCTGCTTGGCCTGGTATTCCGCGCTCATCTCCTTGGCGTAGCCGCCGGCGGTCTGGGCGTTCTTGAACTCCTCGTCCTCGACCGCCAGGAACTTGGCCCCGAGGCTTTCCACCTGCTCCTTGGTGGCGGGGCGCACGTCGGTGGCGGTGACCACGGCGCCCAGGCGGCGCGCGGTCGCAATGGCCTGCAGGCCGGCGACGCCCACGCCCATGATGAACACCTTGGCCGCGGCGACCGTGCCGGCGGCGGTCATCATCATCGGCAGCGCCCGGCCATAGGCCTCGGCCGCCTCGATCACCGCGCGATAGCCGGCCAGATTGGCCTGGCTGGAGAGGGCGTCCATCACCTGGGCCCGGGTGATGCGCGGCACGAACTCCATGGCGAAGGCCGAGACGCCCTTGGCCGCCAGGGCCTCAAGCACGGCGCGGTCGCCATAGGGGCTCAAGAGGGCCACGACGATGGTCCCGCTCTTCAGGGCCGCGATCTCTTCGTCGGCCGGCGCACGAACCTTGAACACTACGTCGGCGCCGGCCAGGGCGGCTTCGGCCGTGGGCGCGATCTCGGCCCCCGCGGCGGCGTAGTCATTGTCCGGAAAGGAAGCGCCCAGGCCCGCTCCCGTCTCGACGGTCACGGAGAAACCCAGGGCGATCAGTTTTTTGATGCTGTCCGGCGTCGCGGCGACCCGGGTTTCCGAGGCGCGACGTTCTTTCGTGACCGCGATACGCGCTGTCATGCGTGCCAGATCCCCCCTTGCGACGGTCCGGATCTTGACGTGATCCGCGCCATCCACAGGCCAACCCCCGCAGCTTCGTCTCCGCCCTCGGAAACGAGCCTTGGGGAACGCTCAGCGCACTAAGTGAGGAAGAGCGAGGCGGTTGTCCAGCCGTGAAGCGTCATCCTTTCGGCGGTCGGCCACAAAAAAGAAACAGCGATATGCGAAACGCCGGAGCGGAAACCGCTCCGGCGCCTATTTGCAAATCAATCAGATTTTTAATGGCGGCCCCGCTTGTTAGGGCGCGGAGCGCGCAGTCTAGTGCGCCGCGGCGCGGTCGCGCAGGGCGATGAAGCCGACGACTGCGAGGGCCAGGGCGGCGCCAGCCGAGCCGCCAAAGCCGGTCTCGGTGCAGAACTGCAAAGTGGCGAACAGAACACCGACCGAAACGGCCAGCGAGCCCCACTTGGTGGCCGTCATCACGCCGTCGAAGGTCGCGGTTTGCTCGCGGATGTCCATCTCGCCGCGACTATAGTCAGAACCCATACCGGCCATGCCTTGGTCATCCCTCTTTGTGAACACGATCCGCCAAACTGCTCCGCGACTATACGAACCTGGCGGCAGGCTCAAGCTGCGGGGGGCGTTTAGGGGGCGCGGCTAAGCGTCTCTGGGTGGATCCGCTCACTATAGCAGGCCAGTACGAGCGTTCTGCAACCTCAATTGCCGCCGCCGCGGTCATTCCGGCGCTTCGACCTGCTCGGGCCGATAGGTTGCTTTTCGCTTTGTGACATTCTTGCGTCAGATTTTGACAATCTGCACGCTGAGTGGTATGGTGAAATGAAATAATCGGGTCCGCGAATGCAATCGCACGCGCCATTTGATCTATACGTTTTTCATATATTTAATAATATTGCCGGCAATAGATCGATAGATGCTATTGTAGATTGTTTAAATACAAACATATTCATTAGGGGTGGCGTCCTGATCGTCCCCTATATATTTCTCTGGTCGCTATATCGGCAGCCCGAGTGCCGATCCAGACTTGTCGGGGGTATACTGGCTGCGGTTCTGGCTGTCGTTGTTTGCCGTGCGCTCGCCCATATCCTTCCCTTCGAAATTCGGCCGATGTTCGATCCTGCCAGTGGATATCACCGGCCTTCCATAATGGACGACCCTGGTCTGGAGAACTGGAGTTCGTTCCCCAGCGACACGGCGGCCTATGCCGTCGCTCTGACGCTGGGTCTTTTCACGACCCAGCGCACCGTTTCCGTCGTGATGACAGTGATAGCGTTCACGATCATCGGCTTGCCGCGAATATATGCTGGCATCCATTACCCGTCGGACATCCTGGCGGGCGGCGCGATCGGAGCGGCGATGGCCGCCTTGGTGAATCTGCCCTTCTTCCAACGACTTTGCCGGGGTTTGGTTTTTGTCGAAGAGCGCGCCCCTGCCGTGTTCTATTCCGTCGCGATCGCTTCGCTATTTGAAATCAGCGAACTCTTCGCCGGCGTGAGGGCGGTGTTCAAGCTCTCCCTGTTTTTCCTATGGCATTGAGGTGACGGGCTTGGGCTCCTCAGACCAGCGCCTCGAATTCATCCACCAACCGCTCCAGCCGTGCGCAGCCCGAGGCCCAGAACGCCTTTTCGCGCGGGTTCAGGCCGAACGGCTTCAGCGCCTCGACATAGGTGCGCGTGCCGCCGGCGGCCAGCAGGTCCTCGTATAGGGGCGCGAACCCGACCGGATCGCCGCGCCGGGCCTCGGCCAGGGCCTCGACCAGCAGGTTCCCGAAGGCGTAGGCATAGACATAGAACGGGGCGTGGGCGAAGTGGCTGACATAGGCCCAATAGACCTCGTAGCCGGGATTGAGCTTGACCGCCGGCCCCAGACTCTCGCCCATCACCTCCAGCCAGATCGTGGCGATGTGGTCGGGGGCGACTTCGCCGGCCTGGCGCTCGGCGTGGAACCGCGTCTCGAACCGGTGGAAAGCGATCTGGCGCGAGACGGTGTTCAGTCCATCCTCGATCTTGCCGGCCAGCAGCGCGCGGCGATCGGCGGGCGAGGCCTCGGCCAGCAGGCGGTCGAACACCAGGCCTTCGCCGAAGATCGAGGCGGTCTCGGCCAGGGTCAGGGGCGTGTCGGCCAAGAGCGTGCCCAGGGGCGCCGCCAGGGTCTGGTGCACCGCGTGGCCGAGCTCGTGGGCCAGGGTCAGGACATCCCGCCGCTCGCCCATATAGTTCATGAACACATAGGGGTGCTTTTGCGAGGTCACCGGGTGGGAATAGGCGCCCGAGGTCTTGCCGGCCCGCGGCAGGGCGTCGATCCACGGCTTCTGGAAAAACAGATCGGCCCTGTCGGCGAAGGCGGGGGCAAGATCGGCGAAGGCTTCCAGCACCATGCCCTTGGCCTCGTCCCAACCGTATTTTCGCGGCTCGGCCCGATCCAGCGGGGCGTTGCGGTCCCAGTGATTCAGGGCCTTCTGGCCTAGTAGCTTGGCTTTCAGCGCGTAGTAGCGGTGCGACGTCCTGGGATAACTTTCCACCACCGCCGCCTCCAGCGCCGCCACCGCGTCGGCGTCGACCTCATTGGCCAGGTGCCGCGGCTGGGCGGGGTCGGCATATTTGCGCCAGCGGTCCTCGATCTGCTTTTCCGCGGCCAGGGTGTTGAGGCAAAGGCCAAGGACGGGCGTCCGCTCCTCCAAAGCCTTGGCCAGGCCGGTGGCGGCGGCCTTGCGGCGCGCGGAATCGGCGTCCGACAGGCGGTTCAGCGCCTCGGCCAGGGTCAGCTTGTCCTTGCCGCAATGGGCTGTGAGGCGGCTCAGGGTCTCGTCATAGAGGCGGATCCAGTTGGCCACGGCCGGGGCGCGGTCGACCAGCATCCGCTCCAGATCGGCCGACAGCTCATGCGGGCGCGCCAGCCGCACGCGCCGCAGCCACGGGCGATAGCGGGCCGCGGGCGGCTCGGCGCGCAAGGCCGCCTCGATCTCCCATTCCTCGAGCTCATTCAGCTCCAGGGTGAAGAACAGGCTCTCGGCGCCGATGGCGGCCGAGCGGGCGCGCACGTCGCCCTCGAACTTGGCCCAGGCCGGATCGTCACGCATGGTCGAGGCGGACAGCGAGGCATAGGCGCCGACGGCCCACAGGGCGTTGGTCGCGGCCTCGTAGAGCGAGACGCCCTCGGCGATCAGCGCACCCAGGCGCCCGGCGTCGGCCCGGGCGGCGATGAAGGAGCCCTTGAGCCGCACCAGGGACGCATTGGCCTCGGCCGCTTCCTTCAAGGTCTCTTCGACGCGCGGATCGTCGCGGCTATCGAACAGGTCGTCGAGCCGCCACTGCGGCAGGGCTTCAGCGGAGATTTCGGGTTTGGCGTGGATGCTCATGGCGCGGAACCTAGAGAGGGGCGCTGCTCGCCGCAATCGTCCCAATTAAGGATTCGGGAACACCCGCTCAACCCGGCCTTTACCTGCCGCCGGTAGAATGACGGTCAAACAGGTCGTTCAGAATGGGGCGGCCGCCGGTGGAAGTGTGTTCGAATGACCAAGACGGTACTCGTCGTCGATGATGATCCGACCCAACGCCGCCTGATCCAGGCGGTTCTGGAGCGCGAGGGATTCGCCGTCGCCCAGGCTGAGAGCGGCGAGGCTGCGATCGACCGTCTGATGGCCGGCGGCTCGGCCGATGTGATCATGCTGGACCTGATCATGCCAGGCCTGGGTGGCCTTGCGACCCTGAAGGAGCTGCGCAGCCGCGGTTTCGCCCAACCGGTGGTAGTGCTGACCGCCACCGGCGGCATCGACACCGTGGTCCAGGCCATGCAGGCTGGGGCGCAGGACTTTTTCATCAAGCCGGCCTCGCCGGAGCGTATCCTGGTGGGCGTGCGCAACGCCCTGCACATGGGCGAGCTGAAGGGCGAGGTCGACCGGCTGAAGAAGAAGGCGGGCGGGCGCATCACCTTCAACGAAATGATTGGCTCCTCGCCCGCCATGAACCTAGTCAAGCGCCTGGGCGAACGCGCCGCCAAATCCTCGATCCCGGTTTTGATCCTCGGCGAAAGCGGCGTCGGCAAGGAGTTGATCGCCCGCGCGGTGCACGGCGCCTCGGAGCGCGCCGGCAAGCCGTTCGTGGCGGTCAACTGCGGCGCCCTGCCGGAGAACCTGGTCGAATCCATCCTGTTCGGCCACGAAAAGGGCAGTTTCACCGGCGCCACCGACAAACACCTGGGCAAATTCCAGGAGGCCAATGGCGGCACCCTGTTCCTGGATGAGGTCGGTGAGCTGCCGTTGGACATGCAGGTCAAGCTGCTGCGAGCGCTGCAGGAAAGCGAAATTGATCCGGTCGGGTCAAAACGCGCCGTGCGAGTGGACGTGCGCATCGTCTCGGCCACCAACCGCGATCTGGCCCAGCAGGTGGCCGAAGGCCGCTTCCGCGAGGACCTCTACTACCGGCTGAATGTGTTCCCCATCGACGCGCCGTCCCTGCGTGAGCGGCGCGAGGACATCCCGGCCCTGGTCGAGCACTTCATTCGCCGCTTCAATGTCGAGGAAGGCAAGCGGGTGGGCGGCGCCACCGCCGAGACCCTGGCCCTGCTGGCCGCCCATGACTGGCCGGGCAATGTGCGTCAGCTGGAGAATGCGGTCTATCGCGCCATCATCCTGGCTGACGCGCCCTATCTGCAACCCTACGACTTCCCAGCGGTGTCCGGCCTGCAGGCGCCCGCTCCCGCGCTGACGGAGGCCGTCGCGCCGGTCCAGCGGACCCTGGAGGCGATACCCTCGGCCCAGCAGCTCATGGACGAGATGCCGGTCGACTCGCCGGTCAAGATTCTCGACGAGCGCGGGCACCTGAGGAAACTCGAGGACATCGAGCGCGACCTGATCCAATTGGCCATTGAACTCTATTCCGGCCACATGAGCGAGGTAGCCCGTCGCCTCGGCATCGGCCGCTCCACCCTCTATCGCAAGGTGCGCGAACAGGGCCTGGAAGGGGTGTTCGACGAGGCGATGTAGTCGTCAGACAAATATAGTTGACATCATCAACTATCGGCCGAAAATTCGGCCATGGATAAAGCCGTCGACAGCGTCCGAAGCTTCAACCGCTTCTTCACCAAGTATGTGGGCGCCCTGGAACCACGTTTTTTGGGAACCGAGATGAGCCTTGGCGAGGCGCGTCTGCTCTATGAAATCGCCCACGCCGACGCGCCCCTGGCGTCCGACCTGCAGGTCGCCCTGGGCATGGACCCAGCCCATGTCAGCCGCGTCCTGCGCCGCTTCGAGGACCGCGGCTGGATCTGCCGTCGACGCGGTGATGGGGATGCTCGCCAGAGGCCTATCGCGCTGACGCCGGAGGGCCGCGCCGCCTTCGATGATCTTGACACCCTCCAACGGGCGGAGGTCACAGCCGCCCTGGACCGGCTCGGGCCTGCGCAACAGGGCGAACTGGTCAGCGCCTTAACCTGCGCCCAAGCCCTGCTCGACGCCTCCGCCGAGCGGCGCTTCCACTTGCGGACCTTCCGCCCCGGCGACATGGGCATGATCGCGGCGCGCCAGTCGATCCTTTACCGGGAGGTCTATGGCTGGGGGGCGCAGATCGAGGTCCACGAGGGCGAGGTCACCACCAATTTCCTGCGCAATTTCAAACCCGGCCGGGAACAATGCTGGGTGGCGGAGGCCGGCGGCATGATGGCGGGCTCCATCTTCATCACCGACGAGGGCGAGGGGCTGAGCCGCCTGCGGCTGCTCTATGTCGAGCCCTTCGCCCGACGGCTCGGCATCGGCGAAGCCCTGGTCAGCACTTGCGTCGGCTTCGCCCGCGAGGTCGGCTATCGTCAGATGACGCTCTGGACCCATACGGTGTTGGAAAGCGCCCGCCGCATCTACGCCGCCCATGGGTTCGAGATCGTCGATGTGCATACCCACGAGGATTTCGGCCTGCCGGTGCAAAGTGAGACCTGGCGCCTCGACCTGACGAATTCGGCTCCGGTGACTTCCTAATTACGTCCGCTCATCCCGGCGAATGCCGGGACCCAGATGAAGAAGCTCAATCTTTGAGGAATGAATGCTCAAAATTACCTGATCTCCGTGCCATATGATCTGGATCCCGGCCATCGCCGGGAGGGGCGGGGTTTAGTTTCACCTCAATGCAACTTGTTTATGGGACCCCCAGCACGCCCCGCAACGCCTCGACCACACGGTCGACGTCGCTCAGCGCCATGCCGGCGAACAGCGGCAGGCTGAGGCAGCGTGCGTAGTAGGCGTCAGCGCCGGGCAGGTCGAGCTGGCCGTAGCGCTGGCGATAGTAGGGCAGGCGGTGAACGGGGATGTAGTGGACCTGGGTCCCGATCCCCTTGCCGCGCAGGGCCTCCATCACCTGGCGGCGGGTCAGCCCAGCCGCTGCGAAGTCGATCAGCACCACGAACAGGTGCAATGCAGACTGGCTGGCCCGCGGCGCCTCGACCACGCGGACCAGGGGCTCCAGAGGCGGCAGGAGCTGACGATAGCGCTCCACGAGGGCGCGGCGGCGTTCGATAAAGCGGTCGAGCTTGGCCAGCTGGCTGAGGCCCAGCGCGCAGAGCAGGTCCGGCAGGCGATAGTTGTAGCCCAGGGCCTGTATCTCATAGGCCCACGGGTTGGGCATGTCGCCGTCGAAGCCGATCTCGGGATCGATGAAATCGGAAGGCTCGCGCACAATGCCGTGCGAGCGCAGGCGGGCGAGGCGCCTGGCCGTGTCCGGGTCATTGGTCGTGACCATGCCGCCTTCGCCGGTGGTTAGGGTCTTGACCGGGTGGAAGGAGAAGCAGGTGAAGGCGGAGTGGCGGCAGTCGCCGACCTGTTCTGCGACGTTGTCGAAGGTCATGGTCGTGCCGACGGCGTGGGCGGCGTCCTCGACCAGAGGCGCGCCGCGCGCCTCGGCCAGGTGCTTCAGCGCCGGTAGGTCGACCGCGTGGCCAGACAGGTGCACCGGCAAGATGGCCTTCAGCGGCCGATCGCCGATCTGCTCCAGGGCTTGCGCCAAGGTGTCCGGCGTCATCAGCCCGGTCTCGGGATCGACATCGGCGAACACCACTTCGGCGCCCTGATAGCGGGCGCAGTTGGCGGTGGCGGCGAAGGTCATGTCGGCGGCGACGACCACATCGCCTGGGCCGACGCCCAGACCCATCATCGTCAGGTGCAGGGCGGCAGTACCGTTGGAGCAGGCGATGGCGTGCCTGGCCCCCACTTTTTCTGCAAAAGCGGCCTCGAACGCTTCCACACGGGGACCGGTGGTCAGGAAATCGGCCTGCAGCGCCTCGGCGACGGCGGCGAGGTCATCGTCTTCGATCACTTGCCGCCCATAGGGCAGGAATGGAGGCGGCGCCTCAGCCATGCTGGGCGAGCAGCGCCATCAGGCCGGCGGCGTCCAGCCACTCGCTGTTGGCGTCGCTGGAATAAGAAAAGCCGTCAGGCACCCGCTCGGCGCCGTCCTCGGCGAAGGGCATGCGAGTGTATTCCACGAATTCGGGCTCGATCACGTAGCGGTCGGCCAGTTCCGTGGTCATGCGCGCGTCGTCGCCCGAGATCATCACCTCGTGCAGCTTTTCGCCTGGTCGGATGCCGACCGTCTTGTGCGGCAGGTCGGGCGCCAGGGCGCGGGCCACCTCGGGCATGGTCATGGAACCGATCTTGGGCACGAACACCTCGCCGCCCCGCATCATCTCGAGCGAGGAGAGGACGAAATCGACGCCCTGGTCCAGCGAGATCCAGAACCGCGTCATGCGCGGATCGGTGATCGGCAGCTCCTTGGCCCCGTTGGCCGCCAGGCGCTTGAAGAGAGGGGCCACCGAACCGCGTGAACCCGCCACATTGCCGTAACGCACCACCGAAAAGCGCGTGCCGATATCGCCGGCCAGGTTATTGGCGGCGACGAAGGTCTTGTCCGAGGCCAGCTTGGTCGCGCCATAGAGGTTGATCGGGTTGCAGGCCTTGTCGGTGGACAGGGCCACCACCCGCTGGACATGGTTGTTCAGCGACGCCCAGACCACGTTCTCGGCGCCCATCACATTGGTGTGGATGCATTCGGAGGGGTTGTACTCGGCCGCCGGCACCTGTTTCAGCGCCGCGGCGTGGATCACCACGTCCACCCCGCGGAAAGCCAGGGTCAGACGGGTGCGGTCGCGCACGTCGCCCAAGAAGAAGCGCATCTTGGCCATGACATCCGACGGGAAGGCCTCGGCCAGCTCGGCCTGCATCTCGTATTGCTTGAGCTCATCGCGCGAGATGACGATCAGTTTGCGCGGGGACTGCTCGGCCAGGACCCGATGGACGAATCTGCGGCCGAACGAGCCGGTGCCGCCGGTGATCAGCACCACCTTGCCGTCCAGGATCCGGGTTTTCGGCGCGAACGAGCGCGGTTTGGGGTGGTCGTGTGCGGGCACGCCCTGGCCTCCTCAGCCGGCGCGAATCACCTGCGCCGGCCGATATCCTGGCCTAACCGAGGCGGCGGCGCTGCTGTCTTCGCGAGTTGTTGGGCGCCGCGGATGGACGCGGGCGGCGGGGCGCGTGGTCCGCGTCGTCAGTTTTGCGTTCCATACAAGTCGAGCAGGGGGCGCCAGAGCCCGTCCACCAGAGCCACGAGCAGGATCAGGCCGGCGTCCCGGTTGGACTTGAACAGGGCCAGAGCCCCGGCCGGATCGTCCAGCTTCAGTCGCAACGGCTGGCGGATCAGGTGGGCGGCGTAGAGCAGGCCGGTCAGGTAGAACAGGGGGCCGAGCCTGGCGGTGACGCCCACCGCCGCCGTCAGGGCTATGGCGATCAGATAGAATATCAGGACGCCGCGCGGCGCGGCCTGGCCCAGCCGCCGGGCGGAGGACTTGACCCCTGCCAGGGCGTCGTCCTCCAGATCCTGCACCGCGTAGATGGTGTCGTAGCCCAGGGCCCAGAACAGGCCCGCCGCATAGAGCAGGATCGCCGGCGGATCGAGGCGGCCGGTGGCGGCGGCGTAGCCGAGCAGCGCGCCCCAGTTGAAGGTCAGGCCCAGCCAGGCCTGGGGCCACCAGGTGATTCGCTTCATGAACGGATAGGCCGCCACCAGCAGCAGCGAACCGGCGCCGAGGCCTATGGCCAGGCGCCCCATGGTCAAGAGCACCATCAGACTGACCAGGCAGCAGACGGCGACGAACGCCAAGGCCTGCTTGACGCTGATCTGACCCGAGGCCACGGGCCGCGCAGCGGTGCGCGCGACCTTGGCGTCGAAGTCCCTGTCGACGATGTCGTTGAAGGCGCAGCCGGCCGCGCGCATCAGGGCCGCGCCCACGGCGAAGAAGGCGATCAGCTTCAGGTCCGGCCAGCGGCCCCTCGCGGCCCCGGCCAAGGCGATCGACTGCCAGCCGGGCAGCAGCAGCAGCCAGATCCCTGCCGGCCGGTCGAACCGCCCGAGCTTCAGCCAGGGGCGAAAGGCCTGCGGCGCCAGGCGGTCGACCCAGTTGGTCGCCGCCGCATCAGGCAGGTGGGCGATAGTCATGGCCGCAGTTTAGGTCGTGATCTTTCGGTCGGCCAGCGCGCCCGAGCAAACGCTGGGGGCGGTTCGCAGATTTTGCGGCCAACCTCTTTCTCAAAGATCCTGGCTGGGACCTGCGTCACTTGATTGATCCCCTCCCGGTCGGGGATTAAGGTTTCGAAACTTTGATAGCGCACCGGGGGCCTAGTCATGAAAAATATCGTCCGCGTAGCCGTGGCGCTGGCCGCCATGGGCGGTCTGGCTGTCGCAAGCCCGGCCAGCGCCCAGTACGGCATGGACAAGAAGCAGCCCAAGAACGCCACCACCCCCGAGCTGCCGCACTGCGATCGGGCGCTCGGCACGGCGGCGGTGCAGGAGCCGCAGAACCGCTGGTGGGAAGGGCTGGGCCTTTCCAATCCGGAAGCCTTGCTCAAGCTGTTCGCCGCCCGCTCCGGCTGCCTGCGCATCGTCGACCGCAACGGCGGCCTGGCCATGCACAACGCCGAGGAAGGCCTGGCCCAGTCGGGCGAGTTGCGCCGCAGCTCCAATGTCGGCCGCGGGCAGGTGGCGGCGGCGGACTATTTCATCATCCCCGACATCGCCAATTCCAATACCAACTCTGGCGGCAACGCGCTGGGCGCTGTGGCCGGCGCCTTCATTCCCGGTGGGTTTGGGGCCCTGGCCGGATCGCTGCGCACCAAGAAGTCCGAGGCCCAGGCCCTGATCACCCTGGTCAACGCCCGCACCACTGAACAGCTCTATGTGGCCGAGGGCGCGGCGCAAAAGACCGATATCTCCTTCGGCGCCGGCGGCGGGGGCGGCGGCTGGAGCGGCTTTGCGGCCGCGGCCGGCGGCGGCTATTCCAACACCGACATCGGCAAGGTGATCACTGCGGCCTATTTCAACGCCTTCGTCGACCTTGTGCACTACATGCAGGGCAACGCCGCGCCCGAACCCGGCTCGGCCTCGGCGTCATCGGGCATCCAGGCCTATACGGCGACCAAGCCGACTTCGCTGCGCACCAAACCCTTGGCGGCGGCCAAGGCCTTGCGCACCTTCGCTCCGGGCGACCTCGTCTATCCCACCGGCACGAAGGACGGCATCTGGTGGGAAGCTGACGACGAAAACGGCAACCGCGGCTGGGTGATCTCGACGGCGATCAGTCCGCGGTAGGGTGCGCCGGCTCAGCTCACGCCCTGCACCGATCCCGGTTCAATCTCATAGATCACTCGCTCCTCACCCGGCTGACGGAAGGGATACTTGTCCTGACCGAGGTATTTCTTGGCCAGGAAGTCGATGTGCTCGTCCGCCCCATCCTCATGGATGCGTGACACCACCCCGCGCACCTGCACGTAGCGATAGGGGTTGTCGGGGTCGGCGATCGAGAGCGCCACAGGCGATCCCTCCTGCATGTTGCGCGCCTTTGTCCGTCCCTTGGCCGTATTCACCATCACCCGTCCGTCGCGGTAATCGACCCAAACGGGCGTCACCTGCGGCGTTCCGTCCGGCATCAGGGTGGCGAGATGGGCGAACGCCTTCTTCTGTTGCAAGAGATCGGAATAGTCTTGGATCGAGGCCATGGCTTTGAGCTCCTCCGCGCCGCCGGCGTCTCTTTGGGATGTGGCGGCCTTTAAGCCCATGACTTGGGGGGCGGGATCGGCCGGCGAAAGGGGGGGCTGTTTCGGGCTCGCGAATTCCAAGGCGCCGTCGGCGTTGCGGAACCCCCGCTCCGGCGGGACCGTTCCACAGTGCAGATGCACCGGCCACCGCTATATCGCCTTGGAAATTGATCTATCCTTAGGTACCGCAAGGCGAGTTCTGCTTTAAGACGCGCTGGGCGCCGCAGCGCGCGGCCCGGCCGGGAGTGACGAAATGAGGGTCCAGCTCAGCCACCTTAGGCTCAAGCCCCTGGCCAAGCAGGTGATCGTGATCACCGGCGCGACCTCGGGCATCGGCCTTTCCACCGCCCGCGCGGCGGCGGCGCGCGGGGCTAGCCTGGTGCTGGCGTCGCGCAACGAGGAGGCGCTGAAGGCGGTCACCGAGGATCTTTCGTCCAAGGGGGCCGAGGTCGCCTATGTCTGCGCTGACGTCGGGCGCGAGGCCGATGTGCGGGCCATCGCCGCGGTGGCGGTCAGCCGCTTCGGCGGCTTCGACACCTGGGTCAACAACGCCGGGGTGACGATCGTCGGGGCTGCGGCCCAAACCTCCATGGAGGACCATCGCCGCCTGTTCGAGACCAACTATTGGGGCGTGGTCTATGGCTCGCTGGCGGCGGTCGAGCAGTTCGAAAGCCAGGCCGGCGGCGGCGCCTTGATCAATGTCGGCGCCGCGGACGTGGCCCTACCGCTTGAGGCGGCGTTCTCGGCCTCGAAACAGGCGGTCAAGGGCTTCACCGAAGCCCTGCGCACCGAACTGATGGCCGGCCACGCGCCGATTTCGGTGACCCTGATCAAGCCCTCGGGCGCTGACACTCCGGGCCGGGACCACGCTCGAAACCTGACCGGGGCGCCGATCGCCCAGCCGACTGGGGTCTATGCGACGCCGCTGGTGGCCCAGGCCATCCTTTACGCCGCCGAACACCGGGTGCGCGACCTGACGGTGGGCTCGAGCGGGCGTCTGCTGGCCCTGGCCTCCCAGCTCATGCCGGTGCTGACCGACCCGTTCCTGGCGATCGGCGTGCGCTTCAACGCCCGCGCGGCCAAGGGCGCCGATCCGACGAGGATAGACAACCTGCACCATGCCGGCCGCGATCTACGTGAGCGGGCCTTCCAGCGGGGCGTGCGCGAATCCAGCCTCTACGCCACCGCCCAGATGAAGCCCAAGACCACCCTGGGCCTGGCCGCCGCCGCGGTCCTGGGCGCCTGCCTGGCCTTCAAGCTCGGCTCGCGTCGGGTGGCGCCGGTGGAAGACTGCGAGTAGGCTGGCCTTGCTCACGGTTTTGCTCGGTTAAAGACAATTAAAGTCGTCGCCAGGGCCAGATCAGTCCAAATGGACCCGGTCGCCAGATTATCGTCAAGGCTGTCGAGAGACTTAGAAGTCGAATTGATCCAGCGGCGGTCTCGGCGAATTATTGTGGCGGCCTAAACAAAATCGATTGCCTGCGAACAAGGGTTCGATCACGGTCAATAGTGGCCGGGGGCGTCGATCATGGTTCCTGATGACGATGATGATGTCGACTGGAGGCGTTACGTCCCGCCGGCCCTCATCAGTTTAGCTTGTTTGGGGGCTATGCTGACGGCTGTTCTGGTGTTTCCGCCGCCGCGTCCTGAAATGCCGGCCCGTGGCCTCCAGCGTGCGCCCGACAGCAGCTACCAAGCGGGCGGCGAAGGCTGCCGCCCGGACCGCCTTGCCGATTTGCCGCCGAACGGGGCCGATCGGCAACGCTGCGCCGAGGCCGAGCACCAGGAACAGCAGAGCCGGGAACGCCTGGATCAAGGAAATCGCGCGGCCGACGCTGTGGAGCAGACGGCGCGCACCGGCCACTACCAGGCCTGGATCGGCTTCTGGCAGGCGATCGGGATGGCGGGCGCATTTGGCGCCGCCAGCATCGCCGCCGTCTACGCCAGGCGCGCGGCCGGCCAGACCAAGCGCGCCGCCGACGAAGCGGACAAGGCCTTCAAGATGGCCAGCGACGCCTTCGTCGCCACCCATCGCCCGCGGATACACCTGCGGCGGGCCTTCAACGTCTCGCTGGTTGACGAGCGCATTCCGGTCACGCTCGAAATCGCCAATCGCGGGGAATCCGGCGCGGTCATAAAGGAGATCGGCGTAGATCTGTTCGCGCGGTATCTCGATGGCAGGCGCTATGCGTTTCAGTTGCTGCCATCCCTCAGGCCGGAGATGGCGCCGCCGGGCAAGAGCGTGCTGATGAATCTATTCGGGGGAAGCATCCTTTCGAACGAAGATAGGGCCGCCATAAAGGATGGACAGGCGAAACTCTGCCTGATCGCGCTCATCAATTACGAGGATCTCAATGGCCTCGGGCGCAGCGCCGGCGTCTTCAGGCTTTTCGACCCGGAAAAGCGGCGCTTCTTCCGGCCCGCCGAAGACGACGAACTCGCCGAGTGGGACTACGAGGATTGAGGGACCGCAAAGCTTCCGCCGCCTGGCGGAATTTGAGGTCTATCTGACATTTCCGCCACGCCCGTCTCCGCCTAGCCTGCATTCGCTCGAAGAGCGGAGGCGGCCATGGATAGACGCGGATTTCTGCTGGCGGGCTTCGGCGGCGCGGCGGCGCTCGCCTTGTCCGGTCCGGTCCACGGCGCGGCGCCGATCAGCCCGGAAGAGCACGCCCGCACCATCTCGCTGATGCGGCCGCCGAAACGCGCGCGGCCCTTGGTGGCGATCATCGCCGACAACGTCGGGGCCGAAACCACCGACCTGCTGGTCCCGTTCAACGTCCTGTCGCGCTCGGGCCTGGCGGACGTGATGGTGGTGGCGCCGAGCGATGCGCCGATCCAGTTGATGCCGGCCCTGCGCATCCGGCCGACCTTGAGTCTCGCAGCCTTCGACGCCGCCCATCCGGACGGGCCGGACTACGTCATCGTGCCGGCCCAACATCGCCAGGACGCTAGGCCCGTCATAGAGTGGCTGCGGCGACAGGCCAAAGGCCGCGCGACCATGGTCGGCGTCTGCGCCGGCTCGGTCACGCTAGGGGCGGCGGGGCTGCTCGACCACCGGCGCTTCACCAGCCATTGGGGACAGGTCGCCGGCCTGCGCCGCGCCCACCCCAGCGCGATCTGGCGCAAGGATCGGCGCTATGTCGCCGACACGGGTCTCATCACCACCACCGGGGTCACCGCCGCCCTGCCAATGTCGCTGGCCCTGGTCGAGGCGATTGGCGGGGCTGGCCGTGCGCAAGGCCTGTCCGATGTCCTGGGCGCCGCGGGATCGGACGAGCGCCACGACAGCTCGGCTTTCCACCTCGCCGCCGCCGATGTCGGGCTGGCCCTGGCCAACATGGCCGAGATCTGGCGCCATCAGGTGATCGGCCTGCCGGTCGAGCCCGGCCAGGACGAGATGGCCTTGGCCTTCACGGCCGACGCCTATTCGATCACCTTTCGCAGCCACGTTGTGACCCTGGGCGGCGCCGCCAGCCTGCGCACCGCCCACGGCCTGGAGTTGCTGGTCGATCGGGTCGGTGATCCTGGCCATCTCGACCTGGTCTTGCCGCGGCTATCCGACGATCGGCCGGCCGCCAGCCTGAACACGGCCCTGGCCGGGATCGCCCGGCGCTTTGGCGGCGACACCGCTGCTTTTGTGGCCCTGCAAGTGGAATATCCCTGGCGCAGGGCCTGAGGCCCGCATGGCGGTGGGCGCCCGCGTGGCCCAGCACATCCCGGAAAGGGCGTGGACAACATAGGGCGGAGTAGGTTTCACGTCTCCCCGTGTGGCGGAAGGAGGGGAGGCGACTTGGGCGGCGCCGTGTCCAGCAAATCCCGCATCCGCTGCTCGAGCCCCGCCGCGTCCTTCAACTCGCACTCCCACACGACCTCGACCCGCCAGCATGCCGCTTCCAGCTTCCGCCGGGTCTCCACGTCCCGCGTGCGGTTGCGCCCCACCTTGGCGGTCCAGTAGTCGCGGTTGGCCTTGGGGACGCGGGCGCCTCGGGCGCAGTCGTGGCCGTGCCAGAAGCAACCGTGCACGAACACCACCAGCCGCCGACCGGGCAGGACAATGTCGGGCGAGCCTGGCAGGTCGCGGCGGTGCAGGCGGTAGCGCGCGCCGAGGCGCCACAGCAGGCGGCGCACCACCAATTCCGGCTTGGTATTGCGGCCCTTGACCTGGGCCATCACCGCCGACCGCTTGGCCGGCGGGAAGACGTCGGTGGACTCTGGCGTGTTCACAGCCCGTCGAACAGGGCCGTCGACAGGTAGCGCTCCGCGAAGCTCGGGATGATGGTGACGATGGTCTTGCCGGCCCATTCGTCCTGGGCGGCCAGGCGGAAGGCCGCCGAAAGGGCCGCGCCGGAGGAGATGCCGACTGGCAGGCCCTCGACCCGGGCCGCGCGGCGCGCCATGTCGAAGCTTTCCTCGTTGGTGACCGTCATCACCAAGTCGATCACGCCGCGGTCGACATTGCCGGGTACGAAGCCGGCCCCAATGCCCTGGATCTTGTGCGGTCCGGGCTGGCCGCCGGACAGCACGGGCGAGGCCTCGGGCTCCAGCGCGACCATCTTCAGGTTCGGGTTGCGCGCCTTCAGCACCTGGCCGACGCCGCTGATGGTGCCGCCGGTGCCGACGCCGGAGACGACCGCATCGACCTTGCCGTGGGTGTCGTTCCAGATCTCTTCGGCGGTGGAGACGCGGTGCACCAGGGGATTGGCAGGGTTCTCGAACTGCTGCGGCATGACCGAGCCGGGGATCTCCGCCAGGAGTTCCTGAGCCCGGCCCACCGCGCCTCGCATGCCCTTTTCGGCCGGGGTCAATTCCAGCCGCGCGCCCAGCAGGGTCAGCATCTTGCGTCGCTCCATCGACATGCTCTCCGGCATGACCAGGATCAGGGGATAGCCCTTGGCGGCGGCGACGAAGGCCAGGGCGATGCCGGTGTTGCCGCTGGTGGGCTCGATGATGGTCGCGCCCGGCTTCAGGGTCCCCTGCGCTTCCATGGCCTCGATCATCGAGGCGCCGATGCGGTCCTTGACGCTGGCCAAGGGATTGAAGAACTCCAGCTTGGCCAGGACCTCGCCCTTGGGCTTCAGCTCGGCCGACAGCCGCGGCAGGCGCACCAGGGGCGTGTCGCCGATGGTGTCGATGATGCTGTCATAGACCTTGCCGCGCCCGGCGCGCTTGAAGCGTTCGGCGGAGTATTTCGAAAGTTCGGAACTCAGAGTCATGGCGCGCTCGTTGGTTTGCAGACCGTTGCGGCGCACTCTAAGCGCGGATCGGGGCGCCTGGCAGTATTAGAAATAATATAAGGGAGCGGAGACGGCGACGATTGACGTATCAGCCGGTCACGGCCGTTCTTTCCCTGAGCAGCGCCGCAATCTTCCTATAAAGGTCGCCCGCCCGATACGGCTTGCCGATCACCGGCAGGCCCGCCTGCTCCGCCGAAGCGGCGGCGGCGCGATCTTTGGCGGTCAGCAGCACGGGCAAGGCGGGGTCGATCTCGCGCAGCGCCCGGGCCAGCTGAAACCCGTCCATGCCGCCGCCAAGACCCGCATCGCACAGCACCAGATCCACGGTCTCCCCGCTTCGCACCAACTCCACGGCCGCCAGGCCGCGATAGGCCAGCCGCGCCTCAAAGCCGTGGCTTTCCAGCATCGAGGCGGCGATCTCGGCCACGTCGGCGTCGTCCTCGACCACCAGCACCGACCCCGCTGCGTCCAGCTCTCGCGTCTGACCGCCCCCCGCTTCGTGCGCCGCCGGCAGCAACAGGCGGAACGTCGTCCCGCCGCCCGGCGTGGCCGCCACGTCCACCGCACCCTTGGCCTGGTGGACAAAGCCCAGCACCTGGCTCAATCCCAGGCCGCTGCCCACTCCCGCCGCCTTGGTGGTGAAGAAGGGATCGAACACGCGCGGCAGGATGTCAGAGGGAATGCCGGGCCCGTTGTCGGCGACTTCGATCAGCAGGTAGTCGCCGTTCAGCCCCAGCCGCTCGTCGGCGAGCGCCTGGTTGGCCGCCATGATCCTGAGCCGCCCCTCGCCGTCCATGGCGTCGCCGGCGTTGATGGCGAGGTTCAGCAAGGCCAGCTCCAGCTCGCCTGCATCCAGCCGCACCGGCCACAGGCCCTCGGGGATCTCGGTCACCATCTCGATGTCGGCCCGCAGGGAGTCGCCCACGAGGGCGACCAGCTCGACGAGGCCCTGGCTCGGTTCGAACAGGTCCGGACGCAGCGTCTGGCGGCCCGAAAAGGTCAGCAGCTGACGGGTCAGTTTGACGGCGCGACGGGCCGCCTCGCTGGCGCGGCCGAGCTTCTCCGTCAGCGCCGGATCATCTTCGCGCTCACGCCGAACCAGATCCAGATTGCCGAGAATGGCGGTCAAAAGGTTGTTGAAGTGATGAGCCACGCCGCTCGCCAGGCGGCCCACGGCCTGGTGTTTCTGCGCTTGCCACAGCGCCTCCTCGGCGCGGCGACGCTCCAGCGCTTCGGCCTCAGCGGCCCTGATCGCGACGTCCAGCTCGCGTCGGGCTTCGGCGAGCCGCATATTGATCTTCGCCAAGCCGAGATCGCCGCGACGCAGCGCCTGCAGAGCCATGTCGAAGGGCTGCAGAGCTTCGGCCAGAAAGCCGGCCGCCCGCGTCGCGCCGCCCGGCGCATGCGGCTGGGCCAGGGCCTGGGCGACCACGTCATGATGCGCCAGGGCCAGGTCCACTATGCTGGCGCCGCCGCAGTAGGCTTCCCCGCCCAGCTCGAAGGCGCGGATCAGGCCGGCCTCGGTTGGCTCTGCGAGCTGGGCCCACAGGGCTTCGGCATAGGCCTCGCAAAATCCGCAAGGCAAACCACTCGCCGCCAAGGTCGCAGCGTTCGTTTGGCGCGCGGATGCGCGCCTTGAATCGACGTTCAAATCTCGCCCCTGTTCGGGTTTGTCACCCATAAGCCACCAGTACAAGCTATTGGCTTTTCTAGCCAATTTATCGGGCGCGCCAGCGCGGCGAGCGCCATCCGCCGGGACCCCGCCCCCAATCGCCAAGCTGGATTTGCTCATAGGAAAGCTTGACCGTCGCCTGGGCGATTCCGCGCAGGGGGCGGCGAATATTGTCACGGAGCCTGCAGCGTGCGCCGCCGTCATGGATTCAACCATGGATTCAAAAGGCGCCCCGGCCGACCGCCTCAAACAACTGTTCGAGTCCGCTTGCCCCCGCTCCGGCCTGGGGTAAGGTAGGGGCAAACCTAATGTTCGAAATTGCGACCAGGGAGACCGCCATGGCCGATTTTGGGGCCGACAATCTCGAGGCTTTTCGCGGCGAGGTGCGGGCCTGGCTCGAGGCCAACTATCCGGCCGAGTTGCGCGCGCCCGCGGATGACATCGATCAGGAAGCCGTCTGGGGCGGCCGCAGATATCAGGGCTCGACCGACCCGATCAGCGCCTGGCGCGGACGCCTGGCCGAAAGGGGCTGGACCGCCCCGACCTGGCCCAAGGGCTATGGCGGCGGGGGCCTGTCGGCCGCCGACGCGGGAGTCCTGCGGCGTGAACTGGAGCGCGGGGGCTATGCCGCGGCCCTGGCCTCGTTCGGCCTCTGGATGCTGGGGCCGGTTCTCCTGGAATACGCCACGGAGGAACAGAAGCAGGAGCACCTGCCCCGGATCGCCCGGGGTGAGATCCGCTGGTGCCAGGGCTATTCCGAACCGGGGGCGGGCTCGGACCTGGCTTCGCTGCAGACACGCTGCGAGGACAGGGGCGATCACTACCTGGTCAATGGCCAGAAGATCTGGACCTCCTACGCCGACCAGGCCGACTGGATCTTCGCCCTGGTCCGAACCGATTCTTCGAAAAAGCATGAAGGCGTCAGCTTCCTGCTGATTGACATGACCACGCCCGGGGTCGAAACCCGGCCGATCAAGCTGATCAGCGGCTCCTCCCCCTTCTGCGAGACCTTCTTCACCGACGTGAAGGTCCCCAAGGGCAATCTGGTGGGCCGGTTGAACGGCGGCTGGGAGATCGCCAAGCGCCTGCTGCAATACGAGCGGCAGAACATCTCAGGAGGCATGGTCACCGGAGGCGGCGCGGGCGGGGCGCCCGGCGACCTCGGTGAGATCGCCAAGACCTATCATGGAGTCGACGCGGCGGGCCGGCTGGCCGATACCGATCTGCGCGCCCGCATTTCCAGGAACCAGATGGAGATGCAGGCTTTCCTGCTCACCGTACGCCGAGTCGAGGCGGAGTCGCGCGCCGGCGGCGGCCCCAGCGCCGCCACTTCGATCATCAAATACGCCGCCGCAACGACAGCCCAGGAGCGATCCGAACTGATGGTCGAGGCCATGGGCTATCAGGGCCTGGGCTGGGAGGGCGAGGGCTATAGCCCGGATGAGATCGTCGCGATCCACGGCTGGCTGCGCTCCAAGGGCAATTCGATCGAGGGCGGCACGTCCGAGGTCAATCTGAACGTGGTGGCCAAGCGCGTACTCGGCCTCCTGGATCATCAGTGAGGACACAGGCCGGTTCCGGAGCGCCGCCCTTACCTATCAGAAACGAAAACCCAGGGAATTTCAAAGCCATGGCCGTATTGACCGAAGAGCAGAGCATGCTGCGCGACGCCGCGCGCACCTGGGTCCAGGACAAATCCCCCATCTCCGCTTTCCGCAAGCTGCGCGATAGCGGCTCGGAGATCGGCTACGACCCCGCGGTGTTCGCCGAGATGGCCGAGATGGGCTGGACCGGGGTGATCGTCCCCGAGGAATATGGCGGCTCGGACTTCGGCTATCTGAGCCTGGGCCTGGTCCTCGAAGAGACCGGCAAGACTCTGACCGCCTCGCCGCTCCTGTCGAGCGCGCTCGCTGCCGCCAGCGCCATCATCCTCGGCGGAACGGACGCCCAAAAGTCGGCCTGGCTGCCCAGGATCGCGTCAGGCGAGCTGGTGGCGACCCTGGCCGTTGACGAGGGCGCCCACCACGCGCCGGAAAAGACCGCGCTGAAGGCGGAGAAATCCAGCGCTGGCTGGACCCTGACGGGCGAGAAGAGCTTCGTGCTGGAAGGACCCAGCGCCGCCCTGTTCGTGGTCGCGGCCAGGACCTCGGGCAAGCCCGGCGAGACCGATGGCGTCACCCTGTTCCTGGTCCCAGGCGACGCCAACGGCCTGACTCGCCACATCCGAAAGTTGGCCGACAGCCGCGGCTGCGCCACCCTTTCCTTCGACAAGGTCGAGGTGGGCGCCGACGCCGTGCTGGGCGAGGCCGGCAAGGGTTGGAACCTGCTGGAACAGACCTTGGACCGGGCTCGCGCGGGCCTTGCCGCCGAAATGCTGGGCTGCGCCACCCAGGCCTTCGAGACCACGCTCGACTACCTGAAGACCCGCGTGCAGTTCGGCCAGTTGATCGGCAGCTTCCAGGCCCTGCAGCACCGCGCGGCCAAGATGTTCACCGAGTTGGAGCTGACCCGTTCCTGCGTCGAGGCGGCGCTGGACGCCATTGACCACAGTTCGCCCCACGTGCCGGAACTGGCCTCTCTGGCCAAGGCCCGCATGGGCGACACCCTGCACCTGATATCCAACGAGATGGTGCAGATGCACGGCGGCATCGGCATGACCGACGCCCACGACGCCGGGCTCTACCTCAAGCGCGCCCGCGCCTGCGAGGCGGCCTACGGCGGCCAGTCCTATCACCGCGACCGCTATGCGCGGCTGAATGGGTATTGACGGCCGCGGCCGATTCGAGATGAGGCCTGACCCAATCAAAACCCGCTCATCTCGGCGAACGCCGGGACCCAAATCATATGGCGCCACTACTGAGTGATTTCAGGTGGTTACTTGTTTCGGGACTTGAGCTTTGTCATCGGGATCCCGGCATTCGCCGGGAGGAGCGGAGTTCATATTGGATCAACCTGACACCGTCCGTCCTGGTCGAAGAGCATCTGGGTTTGGGGGTTTCTGGTCGAGATGGCATGGTGGTGGTCGCCAAGATTGCTGAAGACCGGCGCGCCAGGCTTGTCCGCCTGGCCGGCATAGACCGCCGGCATGGGCGCCAACCCCATGTTCATCGGCCCAGACATAGCGATCCCCGGCATGTCCATTGCGGGCGCCTTGGCCGGCGGATCGGCGGCGCGGGCCAACTTGACGGTCTTCATGATCTCCCCCGTTCACTTCGTCGCGAGGCGGGTGCGCCCGCGCCGCAACATCGGCATGATAACGCCGTTCGGCGGGCAGCGTCACGCGGCCCGCCATTCCAAGGGAGCTGACCCATGCCCACCAAAACCGCCGACGCCGAATGGACCGGTGACCTGCCTTCGGGTATCGGCCACATGCGAGTAGGCAGCGGCGCCTTTGAAGGGGCCTACGATTTCCGAACGCGCATGGGCGAGGGCGTCGGCACCAATCCGGAAGAGCTGATCGGCGCGGCCCACGCCGGCTGCTTCTCCATGGCCCTGGCGGCGCAGCTTGGCTCCGCCGGCTTCAAGCCGGAAAAGATCAAGACCCACGCCCAGGTGCACTTCGCTCAGATCGATGGCGCCTGGACCATAGACCGTATCGACCTGACCACTGTAGCCACAGTGCCGGGCGCCAGCGACCAGGACTTCCAGCAGCAGGCCCAGGGAGCGAAGAAGAACTGCCCGGTCTCGCGCGCCTTGGCGGGGGTGGACATCCATCTGGACGCGAAGCTGGGGTGAGATCGGCCTTTTCCCTTGATGGGGGCGCGGAACAAGGCGCACGGCAAACCTCGCGGCCGTGCCGCTGATCTGTTTATTTTCCGTCAGGCCTGTCGGCGCCGGCGACCCCGGCTCGTTACAGAAGAGTCTGATGGCTTCGTTCCGAAGGCTGAATCAGGCTCAAGCAGGAGGAGACAGAAGGCCCATGCTCTACGCCATCGAGCAAGCGCGCGAGGCCTTTGATCGCGCCATCGCCCTGGCCAACACCCCGGCCGAGGCGGCCCATATCCGCACCCATCTCGACCGCCTGGCCGAGGCCGGCGCCCAGAGGTGCTGACGGTCTCGACAAAAAAGCTCCGGCTCGATGTCGGCGTCGGAGTGTCGTGTTCGTCCTATGAGGAAGCAGAAGGAGATCGGACCCATGACTGAGCAGACCATTCCTGAAAGCGTCACGCGCGGCGTGATCCCCTATCTCAATGTCGAAGGCGCCAGCGAGGCTTCTGACTTCTATCAGCGCGCTTTCGGGGCCAAGGAGCTACGCCGCCTGCCCGCCGAAGACGGCAAGCGATTGATGCATTGTCACCTGGAGATCAATGGCGGCTCGCTGATGCTGTCCGATTGCTTTCCCGAGCACGGCTATGAGCATCAGCCCTCGAACAGTTTCACCATGCAGCTGGTGGTCAGCGACATCGACTCCTGGTGGGCGCGGGCGGTGGAGGCGGGTTGCCAGGTGGCGACGCCGCTTCAGCTGATGTTCTGGGGCGACCGGTGGGGCAGCCTGAAGGACCCTTTCGGCGTCAACTGGGCGATGAATGAGGCGGCGAAGGCTGCGTGAGGCTGTGCCGCGCCACCCGGCTTGACCCGAGATGGGTCGGCTTATAGTTAAGTAAATACCTAATTGTTGATCCGCAAATCGAGAGGTCTCAGATGCGACGAACGCTATTGGCCTGCGCCGCTTTCGCTCTGATGGCGGCGCCGTCGAAGGGGGTGGCGGAGACCAAGGCCACCCCGCCGCCGGCGAACTTCGTCCCAGGCCCGCCGCTGGCCGGCGCCTACAGCCTGGACAAGGCCCACGGCAGCCTGTTCTTCCGCGTCAACCACCTGGGGCTGTCGCACTATACGGCGCGCTTCTCCCGCTTCGACGCCCAGCTTCAGTTCGACCCGGATCATCCGGCGGCTCAAAGCGTCACAGCCAGTGTCGACGCCCGCTCGATCCAGACGGACTTCCCGCTGCCGACCCCCGACTTTGATGCCCAGCTTCAGGGCGGGCCCTGGCTGGATGCGGCGCAGCATCCGCGGATGAGCTTCCGCTCGACCCGCATCGACGTCACCGGCGCCAAGACCGCCAGCATCACCGGCGATCTGACCCTGCGCGGGGTGACCCGTCCGGTGACGCTGGAAGCGACCTTCAACGGCGGCTACGGCTCGAACCCTTACGACCCGATGGGTTCACGGATCGGCTTTTCCGCCCACGGGACGCTGAAACGCTCCGAGTTCGGAATGACCATGGGGATTCCCGCGCCTGGCACGACGTTTGGAGTCAGCGACGAGGTCGACCTGATCATCGAGGCCGAGTTCACAAAACCGGTCAAGACTTCGGTCAACCCCTCGAATTCCGGGAACTGATCAACGTTGAAGCCGCCATCCCCGCTTATGCGCCTTCGCGGAGATGAGCGGAGTCATTGAAGCCTCGCGCCAAAATTCCCTCTGCCGCCCACATCCCTGTCGCGAAACAGGCCTGCAGCAGATAGCCGCCGGTGGGCGCTTCCCAGTCCAGCATTTCGCCGGCGGCGAAGACGCCCGGCAACGCGCGCAGCATTAGGCCCTCGTCCACGGCGCTCCAGGCAACGCCGCCGGCGCTGGAGATGGCGCGGGCCAGCGGGGCTGGGGCGGTCAGCAGGACCGGCGCGGCCTTGACCGCGGCGGCCAGGGCGTCGGGCTCGGACGGCAGGCCCGCGCCGAAGCCCTCCCGCAGCAGGCCGATCGCGACGGGCGCCAGGTTCAGCGCGCGGCGCAGGCGGGTGGACAGACTGTCGCCGCGGCGGGCCTGGGACAGCTTCCGCGCCAGGCGTTCGACAGTTTCGTCCGGACGCAGATCAATCCGGATGCTGACCGGACCCGCCGCCGCGATCGCCTCACGAAGGGCGGCCGAGAGGGCGTAGACGGCGCCGCCCTCCAGGCCCTGGGCGGTGACCAGGGCTTCGCCGCGGACCTGATGGCCGTCGAGGGCCAGGCCTACGCCCTTCAGCGCCTGGCCCTGGAAGCGTGCGGCGAAGGTCTGGCTCCAGTCTGTCAGGAAGCCGCAATTGGTCGCTCGCAGCGGCGCCACCTTGGCGCCCCGCTCGGACAGTCGGTTCACCCAGTCGCCGCTCGCGCCGAGTCTTGGCCAACTGGCCCCGCCTAGCGCCAGGAGGGTCGCGTCCGGCCGCGCCGTGACCCGTTCTCCGTCGCCGCGGCGAAAAGCCAGGGCGCCGCCGTCATCCCAGCCCAGCCACTCGTGCCGGGGCAGCAGCGCCACCTCCTGCCGGTCCAGCCGCGCCAGCCAGGCCCGCAGCAGCGGCGAGGCCTTCAACGCCTTGGGAAACACCCGCCCGCTTGAGCCAGTGAAGGTCGGCTGGCCCAGGCCCTCGGCCCAGGCGACCAGGTCCCGAGCCGAGAAGGCGCGCAGCATCGGCTCCAGCCGCTCCCGCGCGGCGCCATAGCGGCTCAGGAACTGTTCCAGGGGTTCGGAGTGGGTCAGGTTCAGCCCGCCGCGCCCGGCCATCAGCAGCCGGCGGCCAAGGCTCGGCATGCGCTCATAGACGCTGACCGCCGCCCCAGCCGCGCTGAGCCATTCGGCGGCGATCAGGCCGGCCGGGCCGCCTCCGACGATCGTGACCTCCAGGCGGGCTATTTCGACACCGTGCAGCCGTAGCCGTCGGCATAGGCGGCCTCGCCGGTGAAAAGGGCCAGACGCGCCGTGACCTTGGCGTGGGCCGGCAGGCCCGAGCGGTCGGCGGTGACCTTGAAATGGTCGATGTCCGGCTCGAAGTCTGCGCGGCACGAGCTTTCGGACCGCCCGGCGACGAACAGGCAGGAGCAGTACTGCTTGGCGATATAGGTCCCGCCGATCTCGGCATAGGGTTTGAACTGCCGATAGCTCCACGCGCCGCCGACAGCGAGGGCCAGCAACAGCACGATCCCCGCCATCATCCAGCGTTGCGACTTTCGCACGGGACCCTCCCTTAGCCGTCCCTGGTTAAACCCCTGTTGGCCGCGGCGATAGATGGTCTAGGCTGTTCGCCGACAACAGTGGGGAAGCTTGGCATGAAGCGGCGCGATTTCGCCATCGGCCTCGGCGTGGCCGGCCTCTTGCCGACCGCGGCCCGCGCGCTTCAGGACTGGCCGCCCGGCGATCTCGCCGGCGACCGCATCGCCATTGAGCGGGCCTGGGCGATCGCCGCCGCCGGAGCGGCCTCGCCGGTCGGTCGCATGGACGCCCTTGTGATCGTCCAGAACGGCCAGTTGGTGTTCGAGCGCTATGGGCCGGACCACGGGCCCAATGTGCGCCACGTCTCCTGGTCGATGGCCAAGTCGATCACCCAGGCGCTGGTCGGGATCGCTGTGCTGGACGGCAAGGTCGATATCGACCGCTCCCTGAAGACCGTGCCCCATGCCGATCCCGGCCTGACCTTGCGCCGCCTCCTGACCCTGACCGACGGCCTGGCGTGGGACGAGAACGACTACAGCCCGATCCGCTCCGATGCGACCAGGATGCTTTACGGCCCCGGCCGCATGAACGGCGCGGCCTGGACCGCCGCGCGGCCCCAGGCCTTCCCGCCCGGCAGTCGCTGGAACTATTCCACCGGCGCGTTTCAGCTGGCTGCGGCCGAGCTGCAAGCGAACCTGTTCCCAGAGGCGCGTGCGCCGGACCGGCGTCGGGCGGCGATGGCCGACTGGATCCGCAAGCGCCTGTTCCAGCCGCTGGGCATGACCACGGCTTTGGCCGAGTTTGACGCTGGCGGCGGGTTCTACGGCGGCTCGCTGGTCTATGCCTCTGCGCGCGACTACGCTCGTTTCGGAGAGCTCTATCGCCTGAACGGCATCTGGAGCGGCGAGCGTCTGCTGCCCGAGGGATGGGTCCGCTTCGCCCGCACCGCGACCCTCAACCCGACCTATGGCGCCGGTTTCTGGCTTGAGGCGGGCGCCGGGAACAAACCTCTCTCGCTGATGGCCGGCGCGGGCCCTCTGGACGCCTTCTCCGCCCAGGGCCACGCGGGCCAGCTGATCCTGATCATCCCCTCCAAAGCGGCCGTGATCGTGCGCCTGGGGCTGATGGCGGACGACGCCGCGGCCTGGAAGCGGCTCGGCCAGTGGATCACGCCGGTCGTGGCCGCTTTGCCGGATGCGAGGGTCGGGTAGGGGGCGCCTGAGGGTTTCGACCCGCCACAGCGGCTCGATGGGCTGTGGCTCGAACCCCACAGCCACCCACGCGTTTGCGATCTTGCCCTGCCCGGCTTGCTCCCCGCCGTCTTCGCGCCTAATTTCCGCCGCTTCGCCCACGGCGACGCTCAAAAGGACCGCATGGCCGCGCATTACCTGGACTTCGAACGTCCGATCGCCGACCTGGAAGCCAAGATCGACGAGTTGTCCAAGCTGTCGGACACCGCCGGCCCCGGCGCCTTCGGGTCAGAGATCGAGGCTCTGCGCCAGCGTGTCGACACCATGCGGCGCGAGGCCTATTCCAAGCTGGACACTTGGCAAAAGACTCAGGTCGCCCGCCATCCCGAGCGGCCGCACTGCATCCACTACATCGCCGGCCTGATCGACGACTATGTGGAGTTGCGTGGCGATCGCCGGTTCGGCGACGACCAGGCGATCATCGGCGGGCTCGGCCGCTTCCGCGGCATGCCCGTGGTGGTGATGGGCCACGAGAAGGGCCACGACACCACCACCCGCATCAAGCACAACTTCGGCAGCGCGCGCCCCGAGGGCTACCGCAAGGCCATTCGCCTGATGGACATGGCCGACCAGTTCAACCTGCCGGTGATCAGCTTCGTCGACACCTCGGGCGCCTATCCCGGCATCGGGGCCGAGGAACGCGGTCAGGGCGAGGCTATCGCCCGCTCCACCGAGCGCTGTCTGACCCTGGGCACCCCCATGATCGCCACCGTCACCGGCGAAGGCGGCTCGGGCGGGGCCCTGGCCATCGCCGCCGCCAACAGGGTGCTGATCCTGGAGCACGCCATCTATTCGGTGGCCTCGCCGGAGGCCGGCGCCTCGATCCTGTTTCGCGACCGCGCCGAGGCCCCGCGCATGGCCGCAGCCATGAAGATCACCGCCCAGGACCTCCTGGGTTTCCGGATCATCGACCGCATCATCGACGAACCCCCCGGCGGCGCCCATTCCGCCCCCGACGAGACGATCGGCCGCGTGGGCGACGTGATCGAGCAGGAGCTCGGCAAGCTGGCTGAGCTGTCGCCGGACGCGGTGCGCAAGCAGCGGGCCGACCGTTTCTACGCCATCGGGCGCGCCAGATTGGGGTGAGCCTGACGCCCCTTGCCTGACGCGGGGGCGCCGCCTGATAGTCCCTCCAAACCCGACGGAGGGACGTCATGGCCATCAAGACCCGCTTCACCGAGCTGTTCGGGGTCGAGCACCCGATCGCCCAGGGCGGCATGCAGTGGGTCGGGCGCGCGGAGCTGGTTTCGGCCGTGGCCAACGCCGGCGCCCTCGGCTTCATCACCGCATTGACCCAGCCGACGCCAGAGGCGCTGAGCAAAGAGATCGCGCGCTGCCGCGGGATGACCGACAAGCCGTTCGGGGTGAACCTGACCATCCTGCCGGCGATCAGCCCGCCGCCCTACGCCGAATACCGGGCGGCGATCATCGACAGCGGGATCAAGATCGTCGAAACCGCCGGCTACAAGCCGCAGGAGCACGTCGACGAGTTCAAGAAGCACGGGGTCAAGGTGATCCACAAATGCACCGCTGTGCGCCATGCCTTGTCGGCCGAACGGATGGGGGTGGACGCCATCTCCATCGACGGCTTCGAATGTGCGGGGCATCCCGGCGAGGATGACATTCCGGGCCTGATCCTGATCCCGGCGGCGGCCGACAAGGTGAAGATTCCGATGATCGCCTCGGGCGGCTTCGGCGACGCGCGCGGCCTGGTGGCGGCCCTGGCCCTGGGGGCCGAAGGGATCAACATGGGCACCCGCTTCTGCGCGACGAAGGAGGCGCCGATTCACCAACGGGTGAAGGAACAGATGGTAGCCAATGACGAGCGCGCCACTGACCTGATCTTCCGCACCCTGCACAACACCGCGCGCGTGGCCAAGAACGCCATCAGCCAGCAAGTGGTCGAAATCGAGCGCCGCGGCGGAGCCAAGTTTGAGGATGTCCGCGACCTCGTGGCCGGCGCCCGCGGCCGCAAGGTCTATGAGGACGGCGATCCCGATTTCGGCGTCTGGTCCGCCGGCCTGATCCAAGGCCTGATCCACGACATCCCGAGCGTAGAGGAACTGGTCCACCGGATCGTCTCGGGAGCCGAGGCGATCATCAGGGACCGGCTGGATCGGTGCGTGGTGTGAGGGGGGCCTACGCCGTCGCCCTGATCGCGGCCGTCAGTACCTCCACCGCCGCCTCGGTGGTCGCCCAAGAACACATGAACCTGACCGACCCGTCCTCGCAGCGGAGGGCGAGCCAGCCGGCGTCGACAAGGCGCTGGTGGCGCCCGGGATCCAGTTCAGCGAAGACGCCGTTGGATTCGACGGGGTGCATCAGCCTCAGGCCCGACTCGGCCGCCAGCTTGCGAGCCATGGCGTTGGCGTGGGCGGCGTGGCGGACGAACGCGCCGCTTTCCAACATGCCGATCCAAGGCGCGGCGTAGAAGCGGCTCTTGGAGGGCAATTGGCCCGACATCTTCAGCCGGGCGTCGAACCGGCGGACCAGGGCCTTGTCGAAGATCACCAGCGCCTCGGTCGGGGTCATGCCCGCCTTGGTCCCGCCCAGCACCAGCAGGTCGACGCCGAGGCCCTGGATCGTCCTGGGGTCAAAGCCGGCGGCGATGGCGTTGGCCAGGCGGGCGCCATCCAGGTGGACGCCGAGGTGCTTGGCCTTGGCCGCTCCGATCAAGCGGGCCAGGTGGTCGGCCTGGTAGACCGCGCCATATTCGGTGGCCTGGGTCAGGGACAGGGCCGCCGGCGCCTGGGCGTGGGGCGAATCCGGCTGGGCGAGGGCCGCCTCCAGGGCCTTGGGGTCGATCCGGGCCGAGGCGCCGGGTAGGCCGCGGACCTGCAGCCCGTGGCCGAAGAAGTTCGGCGCGCCGGCCTCATGCACGCCGATATGAGCCTCGCGGTGGGCGAGAACGGCCTCGAACGGCCGGCAGAGAGCCGCCAGCGCAACAGCGTTGGCCGCCGTTCCGGAAGCCACGAACCGCACCTCGGCGTCAGTGTCCAGCAGGGCGCGCACCAGATCGGCGGCGCGGGCGCAACAGGCGTCCTCGCCGTAGGACACCGCGAAGCCGGTGTTGGCGGCGATGAAGGCCTCCAGCGCCTCGGGCGCGGCGCCGGCGGTGTTGTCGGAGGCGAAGTCGTGACGGAGGGTCATGGGGTGGTGGTAGCGGGTTCGTGTGGATTGAAACACCCCGCTTTCGCGGCGGCGGCGAACGGATCAGAAGATCAATACGTCAAAGCTCCCGCGCCCAGGCCCGGACATCCTCGACAAACAGGTCCGGCTCCTCCATGGCGGCGAAGTGGCCGCCGGACGGCATTTCGGTCCAGCGGACGATGTTGTAGGCGCGTTCGGCCCAGCTTCGGGGCGGGGCTTGGTAGAGGGCCTCGCCGGGGAAATTGGCGAAGGCGGTGGGCGTCTCGCAGCGAAGGCCCTCAAGTTTCGGGAGGCCGCCTTCCTCCAGCAGGGCGCGATAGTACCAGGCGCCGGTCGTGAAGGAGCCGGTCATCACATAGATCATGATGTTGGTGATCAGTTGGTCGAGACTGTAGGCTTGGTCCAGGGTCTTGGTGCGCAGGTCCGACCAGTCGTAGAAGCGCTCCAGGATCCAAGCCGCCTGGCCCACCGGATTGCCGGCGCCCAGCCAGGCCAGCGACTGAGGCTTGGAGGCCTGCAGGCCGAAATAGGCGCCCAGCCTTTGCATCGCCGCCTGGGTGCGGGTGAGCCAAGCGGTTTCGGCCTCGCCCTGCGGCCCGCCCTTGGGGCGAAAGCCGACCATGTTCAGATGGATGGCCTTGCAATGGTCACCGTGGTCGAAGCCGAGCCAGGAGGTCACCAACCCGCCCCAGTCGCCCCCCTGGGCCAGGTAGCGCTTGTAGCCCAGGGTCTCGGTCATCAGCGCATCGAACAGCCGCGCGGTGGCGCGCTGGCCGAACGGCCGCGCCGGCTTGGATGAGAACCCGAAGCCCGGGAGGGAGGGGACCACTACGTCGAAGGCGTCCTTGGCATCGCCGCCGCAGCGCGAGGGATAGGCGAGCATGTCGATCGATTTCCAGAACTCGAAATGGCTGCCGGGCCAGCCGTGGGTCAGGATCAGGGGCCGCTTGCCGCCCGCCTCGCCGACCACGTGCACGAAGTGGATGTCGAAGTCCTCGATCCGGGCGGTGAATTGGGGATAGCGGTTCAGCTTGGTGACTGCGACCCGCCAGTCGTAGGCGCCGGTCCAGTGGTCGCAGACGCGCTTCAGGAACGCCGCGTCGCAGCCATAGGCCCAGCCGTACTCGACCGCCGGCGCCGGCGGAAACGGATAGGCGCGCACCTGGGCCAGCACCGGCTCGACCTCGCCCTTGGACCAGGTGACGGCAAAGGGTTTCACCTCTTTCATCGCATCCTCCCGTTTGTGGCTCAGAAGCCTGAGCGGGTGACGCGACGCCCAGCACGGCTTCCGCGCCGACTATCGCGCAAGCTACAACGCCGCGGACGCTAAGGACGCCTGGGAGCGCATGCTGGCGCACCTTAAGCGATATGGCGTGAAGTAGAAGTCCCGCGGGCCAGGCTATGCTCGCGCCAAGTGATCAAAAGGGTCGCCGCGATGACGATCGCCGCCCCCGCGGTGGTGCGCACGCTTGGAACCTCGTGGAACAGGATGAAGCCCGCGCCGACGGCGAACACCAGGCGCGTATAGTCGATCGGCGCCATGGCCGCGGCGTCGCCGATCTGCATGCCCCTGATGTAGCAGGCCTGGGCGCCGACCCCCAGCACGCCCATCGCGGCGAGCAGCAACAGGTCGACGGGATGCGGCCAGCGCCAGGAGAACAGGGCCGGCGGAAGGGAGAAGGCCAGCCCCAGGAACACCGCCCAGACCAAGATGGTGAAGGGGCTGTGATCGCGGGTGACGACCTTCATGCCGGCGATGGTCAGGGCGAAAAGGAAGGACGCGGTCAGGGCGGCGAGCTGGGCCGGCCCGAAGCTCAACCCCGCGTGACCGGCCGGCGCCAGCATCACAAGCACGCCGGCGAAACCGGCTAGGGTCGCGCCGATGCGCAGCGCGCCCAGCTTTTCGCCGAGCGTGAAGAAGGCCAGCAGGGTCAGCCACAGGGCCCTGGTGAAGGACAGGGCGTTGGCGTCCGTCAGCGGCAGGGCCTGGTAGGCGTAGAAGCTGAGGATCGTGGCCGCTATCCCGGCCGCCGAGCGAAACAGCAGCAGGCCGGGACGGGTCGCGTAGAAGGCTCGCCGCCAGTTGCGCGCGATCAGCGGCAGCAGGATGACCGCCCCGGCCAACTGGCGGTAGAAGGTCTGCAAGGCCGGCGAATAGCCCGCGCTCAGATACTTGATCAGGGTGGTCATGGCCGTGAAGCAGACCGCCGAGGCCAGCATCCAGCCGGCCCCGATCAAGTTTGGGGTCAGGGCGGACGGCTTGGCCGGCGCCGGCGCGGCGATGGCCATCAGCCGCCGCGCCTCGCCGCCACCTGGGCATCGCGCATGGCCTGGGCCTGCTCGGGCGTGACCCCCAGCATTTCGAGGATGGGCGAGACGGCGTTGTGGTCCCAGGCGTGGCGGTGGCCGGTGGTCAGGCCGCCGTCGACCACGATGTGGACGCCTGTGACGAAGGACGATGCGTCGGAGGCGAGATAGAGGCAGGCCTTGGCGATGTCGTCGGGCATGCCGGCCTTAGGGATCGGCTGCATCTTGGGCGCGCCCTCGGCTATGCGGGCGGCCAATTGGTCCGCGCCCTCGCGCGGCAGGCCGATGGAAGCGCCGAAGATCGAGGTGGCGATCAAGCCGGGACAGATAGCGTTGACCCGGATCTTCTCATGGGCCAGCTGCGCGGCCGCCAGCCGCGTCAGGTGCAGCACCGCGCTCTTGGCTGTGGAATAGGCCAGCGGCCCCCAGCCTGCCTCCATCCCCGCCACCGAGGCCGTATTGACGATCGCCCCGCCGCCGCGCGCCCGCATCATGGGGACCGCATGTTTCACACCCAACATCACCGAGCGCAGCAAGAGGTTCATGGTCCCGTCCCATTCCTCCGCCGGCATGTCCTCGATCCCCGCGCCGGAGCCACCCGAGCCGGCGTTGTTGAACAGGATATCGAGGCCGCCGAAAACATCGGCGGCGAGCTTGATCGCAGCCACGATGTCCGCCTCTTGCGTCACGTCGCAGTGGGCGTAGCGCAAGGCGCCAGGGAAGCGCTGGGCCAGGATCGCGCCTTTTTCGTCCTGCACGTCAGCGCAGACCACCTTGGCCCCTTCGGCGACGAATAGCTCGACGGTCCCGAGCCCGATCCCCGAACCCCCGCCGGTGATCACCGCCACCTTGCCGTCCAGCTGCCCCGCCATGGTCTTGGTCCTGATGGTTATTGTGGTCAGTGGTCAGTAGAACGGTGAGAGGAAGACAGCCATCTCAAATCCCCGCTCTTCCCGCGAAGGCGGGGATCCAGAGTCATCCACGAATTCCAGTAGGTTTCACCTGGATCCCCGCCTTTTTCCGGGAGGAGCGGGATATTTTATGGCCTGAACCAAACCCTACTCCATCGTCACCACCACCTTGCCCAGGGCCTTGCGGCTGGACAGGTGCTTGATGGCCTCGCCGGCCTTGGCCAGGGGGAAGCGTTGGGAGACATAGGGCTTGATCTTGCCCACGGCGTGCAGGCCGAATAGGGCTTCGACATTGGCCCGATGGCCGGCCGGATCGCGGGCCACGGCCGCGCCCCAGAACACGCCGACGATGTCGCAGCCCTTGAGCAGGGCCAGGTTCAGCGGGATCTTGGGAATGCCGGCCGGGAAACCGATCACCAGGAAACGGCCCTCCCAGGCGGTGGAGCGCAGGGCTGCCTCGGCATAATCGCCGCCGACCGCGTCATAGACCACGTCCGCGCCCTTTTCGCCGCAGGCCTCCTTGAAGAGGCCCGCCAGCGCCTTGGTCCCATCCTTGTCGAACGGCCCCGCCGGATAGACGACGCCGGCGTCGGCGCCGTGCTTCAGGCACAGGTCGACCTTTCCCTGCGAGGAGGCGGCGGCGATCACCCTGGCGCCCATGGCCTTGCCCAGTTCGACAGCGGCCAGGCCCACCCCTCCCGCAGCGCCCAGAACCAGCAGGGTCTCGCCGACCTTGAGATGCCCCCGGTCCTTCAGGGCGTAGTAGGAGGTGCCGTAGGTCATGATGAAGGCAGCGGCCTCATCGAACGGCATGGAGTCGGGGATCGGCGTCAGGCGACCGGCGTCCAGGGCCAACTCCTCGGCCATGCCGCCCCAGCCGCTGCTGCCCAGCACCCGCTGGCCGACCTTGACGTTGGTCACGCCCTCGCCAACCGCCTTGACCAGGCCGGAGACCTCGCTACCGGGCGAGAAGGGGCGTTCGGGCTTGAACTGGTACTTGTCCTCGATGATCAGCACGTCGGGATAATTGACGCCGCAGGCCTTGACCGAAACCACCGCCTGGCCGGGTCCGGGCTGCGGATTCGGCAGATCTTCCAGCACCAGACTGTCCGGACCGCCGACATTCTTGCTGACCAGGGCCTTCATCGCCGCATCTCCCTCAAACAAATGTTTGAGTTACGGTAACCCATAGAGTGGCGTGGCGCCAATCACCCCTTCTTCGTTGGCCTTTTGAATAGCCCGAACGCTCGCTGCAAAAGGCCGATCAGGCCGGAGAAACGCGGCTCGCCGTAGGTCACGGCTAGGACGTAGCAGACCTCGCCCGGATCGGCCTTGGGCGCGTGGGTGAAATCGCCCTGGGCCAGGGAGACGTCGCCGGGGCCGTAGTGATGATGGCCATCGCGATAGCCGCCGGTCAGGACCGGGTTCAGCTCGCCCCCGCCATGGGCATGGGGGCGCGCGCCGCGCCCGGGTTCGATCCGCATCAGCTCCATATGCGTTTGGCCGCGCTCTGATAGCGGCAGCCGCCGCACGCCCAACCCGCCCACGCGCCAGCCGTCGGAGTTCAGCGAGGCCAGGGCCGCCTCCCGCACCGGCGAGGGCAGGTGGGCGATCTCGTCCAGGGTCGGATCTTGGCCACGGGTCCCGGTATGGGCCTGCCGATCGCGCGCTTCGGCCGCTTCGATCTGGCCCAGAGCGTCCTCGAAGGCCGTCGCGGACAGCGCCGCCGGTTCTTCCTCAGCCAGGAACACGGCCGCCGCCGCATCATCTTCCCGGGCCAGATAGCCGGCGTCGGCGCGCAGGGCGGCGTTGGTCTGGGCGAACAGGCGCACGGCTGGATCGTCCCGCCGGTCGGACAGATAGGCGTTGAGCGAATCGGCGGTCACGCGTCCGCTCCCGCGCCGGAGGCCTCCAACGTCTGGCGCAGCTTGCCGAAGGCCAGCCGCAGGCGCGACTTGACGGTGCCAAGCGGTACGCCAGTGCGCTCGGCGATCTGGCTGTGGGTCAGGTCCTCGTAGAAATGGGCGCGGACAAGGTCGCGCTGATCCGGCGGCAGCTCGGCCATGGCCAGGCGCACCTGGGCCTCGCGGTCGGCGGCTTCGGAGGAGGCGTCCGGCGCGGCCGCCGTCGCCGGCTGGAACGCGGGTTCGTGGGCGTCCAGCACCGCGCGCTGGTCGCGGCGGAAGACGTCGATGCGGCGGTTGCGGGCGATGCGGAAGATCCAGGTCGAGACCGAGGCCTGGCGGCGATCGAAGCCGGCCGCCTTGCGCCAGACGGTGACCATCACTTCCTGCGCGACCTCCTCGGCCTCGGCCCCGGGCAGGCCCAGCCGCAGCAGATAGGCCTTCAGCCGCGGGGCGAAATGGGCGAACAGGCGGGCGAACGCGGCCTTGTCGGCGCGGGCCGCGATCGCCTCGACGCAATCGGCGAAGGCGTACGCATCCGTCACCGCGTCTGGGCGGTCATACAGCGACACCACGCCCTCCCCACTGGCTCGGCGATCGTCGCACGGGCGCGCCCGCGACGAAACGCCCTTGGCCCGGCTTTCGAGGGCGCCGGGGTTCGATTTGGGCGCAGGGCCGCCATCTGGTATGAGGATCGCCGCTTTCATTATGGACCCTACGCTTTGAGCGTCACCCTGGATCTCTCTCGCGCGTCGCTTCCCAAGCCGGCGGCCAAGCCGAACCTGTCGGGCCTGACCCGTCCCGCCCTGGCCGCGGCCCTGGTCGAGGGCGAGATCTGCGCGCCCGACAAGGCGAAGATGCGCGCCGAGCAGCTGTGGCGCTGGATGCACCATCGCGGCGTCACCGACTTCGACCAGATGACCAATGTGGCCAAGGACACGCGCGCCCAACTCGCCCACCGCTTCGTGGTTTCGCGGCCCGAAGTGGCCGAACGCCAGATCAGCTCGGACGGCGCCCGCAAGTGGCTGCTGCGTTTCGCGCCGGGCATCGAGGCCGAGACCGTCTATATCCCCGACGTCGGCCGCGCTGGGGCCCTGTGCGTCTCCAGCCAGGTCGGCTGCACGCTGAACTGCACCTTCTGCCATACAGGCACCCAGGCCCTGGTGCGCAACCTGACCACGGCCGAGATCGTCGCTCAGGTGCAGGTGGCCCGCGACGACCTCGGCGAATGGCCGTCCGACAAGGACGAGCGGCGCCTGTCCAACGTCGTGTTCATGGGCATGGGCGAGCCGCTGTACAACCTGGACAACGTCGCCGACGCCATGGATGTGATCTCGGACAACGAAGGCCTGGCCCTGTCGCGCCGGCGCATCACGGTCTCGACCTCGGGCGTAGTCCCGGAGCTGAAGGCCCTGGGCGAGCGCACCTCGGCCATGCTGGCCATTTCGCTGCACGCCACCAACGACGCGCTGCGCGACGAGTTGGTGCCGATCAACCGGCGCTATCCGCTGAAGGATCTGATGGCGGCCATCCGGGGCTATCCGGGCCTCAGCAACGCCCGCCGCGTCACCTTCGAATATGTGATGCTGAAGGGGATCAACGACAGCCCGGCCGAGGCGCGCGAGCTGGTGCGGCTGATCCGCGGGGTTCCGGCCAAGATCAACCTGATCCCGTTCAACCCCTGGCCCGGCTCGCCCTACGAGTGCTCCAGCTGGAGCACGATCGAGGCCTTCGCCGCCGTGATCAACAAGGCCGGCTACGCCTCGCCGATCCGGACGCCACGCGGGCGGGACATCCTCGCCGCCTGCGGCCAGCTCCGCTCGGAAAGCGAAAAGCTGCGCGCCAGCGAAAGGCGCAAGCTGGCGGCGGGTTAAGCGGACTTTCAGAGGTCTGGCCGAGGCTGCGGCCCGTGGCCGATATCGCGATCCAGACCAGACCCGCCGGCGCCGTGCGCATCCTGATCGACCCAGCCTGGCTGATCGGCGCGGCGGCGGCGCTGCTGTTGCTGGCCTTGGCCCTGTTCGATCCGCGCCTGCTGAACGACGGCGACACCTATTGGCACCTGGCGGCCGGGAACTGGATGCTGGACCATGGCCAGGTCCCGCACACCGATCCCTTCTCCTTCACCCGCGCCGGCGCCCCGTGGCAGGCGCACGAATGGCTTGCCGAAGTGGTCATGGCCCTGGCCTATCGCCTTGGCGGCTGGAGCGGCCTCGTCATCCTCTACGGCGTCGCCCTGGCCGCCGCCGCCCTGTTGCTGACTCGCCAACTCGGCCGGTCGCTGTCGGGGCTTGGCCTCGCCCTGACCCTAGCCCTGGCGCTCGCCTGTGCTGCGCCGAACCTCCTGGCCCGCCCGCACGTCCTGATCCTGCCGTTGGTCGTGGCTTGGACCGCCGCCTTGCTCCAGGCGCGAGAGGCGGGGCGCGCGCCGCCGCTCTGGGCGGCCGGGCTGATGCTGCTCTGGGCCAACTTGCACGGCAGTTTCGTGTTCGGCTTCCTGCTGCTGGGAGCCTTCGCCCTGGAAGCGGTCTACGAGGCCCCCGCCGGCCGCCGCTGGCCCGTCCTTCGCACTTGGGGCCTGTTCGCCGGCGCCTGCTTCGCCGCGACGGCCCTGACGCCCCAAGGCCCGGCCGCCCTCATCTTCCCCTTCAAGCTGATGGGCATGACGTCCCTAGCCGGCGTCGACGAATGGCGGCCGACCGATTTTGCAAAGCCCGGCCCGTTCGAGATCGCCCTGGCGGTGACCCTGTTCGTCGGCTTCTCGCGCGGTGTGAAGGTCCCCCCGGTCCGCCTGCTGCTGCTGATCGGTCTCCTGCACATGGCCCTGCAGCACAATCGCCACGTGATGGTCGTCGCCCTGGTCGGCGCCATGGTCCTTGCCGCCCCGCTGGCGAAGGCCCTGGGCCAGCTGAAGCCGGAACGTCCGCCGCAGAGCGCCACCGCCTGGCTGGGCCTGGCCGTAATGGCCATGGCTCTGGTCGGCGCCCGCGCGGCCATGCCCCTGACCCGCGCCGATGGCGCCACCACACTCGGCGCTGCGCTCGACCACGTGCCCGCCGCCCTGCGCGCCCGGCCGGTGCTCAACGACTACGGCTTCGGCGGCTACCTGATCTTTCGCGGCGTCAAGCCTTACGTCGACGGCCGCACCGACCTCTACGGCGACGCCTTCATGGCCGACTACTACCGCCTGATGAGCCCCGACCCAGCCGCCATGGCCCAGACCCTGCGCAACCAGCACATCGCCTGGACCCTCCTGCCGCCCACGGCGCCGGCCGCGGCGGCGATGGACGCGCAGGCTGGGTGGAGGAGGGTTTACGCTGACCGATTTGCGGTGGTGCATGTGCGCTTGGACTGACCGGTGGCGCCTTAGTCACTGAGTTCCAATTCGCATTCCTCGCACCATGCCCTCAGCGCCGCCTCTTCGGCCTTGCTTGAGAACGCGTACCAGGCCTCCAGCTTGCCCCGTCGATCCAGCAGGTCCTTGAAGCGGCCGTAGGCGCCTTTGCGGCTGAAAATCTGGCGGACGGCGTCAAAGTCCGAGACCATGAACTCGCGCGTGAAATCCAGGGCGGTCCGCTTGCCGATCCCAAGGTCACGCTTCTGAGGCACTTCAAGATAATCCTCCCCGTCGATGTCGTCGGGCAGGTCTTCGTCGTCGTCGGTATAGTCGGAACGATAGTGGATCTTGCCGGTCCGGAGACTCACGAAAGCCTGGGCCTCGCCAAGCTGGCCTAAGCTGGCGAACTCGAAAGCGTCGAGCAGTTCCTTGAAACTGACCGGCATTGGCAAGTTTCCAAATGGTGCCGCCTAGGTGACTCGAACACCTGACCTACGCATTACGAATGCGCCGCTCTACCGGCTGAGCTAAGGCGGCCCTGAGTCGGATGGCTCCGGGTCGGGCCTATTTAGCGGCGCGCGGCGGGATTGCCAAGCGCCGGCGAGGGGCGGGCTTGGATGGGGCGCGCGGCGGGCGGGGCGGCTCGGGCGGGCCGAGGTCCGGCGCGGGGTCGGGTTCGCCGAACAGGGCGGCTTCGTCGGGGTCGAGGGCCAGGAGGTCCTCGGGCGCCAGGAAGGGGCCGGCGGGCTCGTAGGCGGCCGGCAGTTCGGGCAATTCGCTCAGCATGCGCTCGCGCCGCTCAAGCCTTGGATGGATCAGCGCGCCGGTTTCCGAGAAAGCCGAAACCAGTCGCGCCCAGTCGGTCGGTGTGTAGGCGAAGGCGCGGCCTTGGGGATCGAGATCGGACCAGTCAGGCTCGACGGGGGCGCCGGCGCCGCGGGCCATCCAGGCCCGCGCCTCGTCGGCCTGGCCGCCGGCGAAGGCGATCCGGGCCATCAGGCCGCAGAGTCGGGCGCTGGGCTGGGGCTCGGCCAGGGGCGCCGCGACGCCGCGGGCCTGGACTGTTTCCCGCAGCAGCAGCGCGCGCTCGGCCAGCAGGAGGCGGCTCTCGCGGTGGTCCGGGTTAAGCGCCGCCAGGGCTTCGAACCGGCGGGCCCGATCCTTAGGGGTCTCGGCGGGGTTGAGGTCGCGCCAGACCATGGCCATGGCTGGATGCGGGTTGATCTTCCAGGCCTGTTCCAAAAGATTAGCGGCCCGGCCGCTCTTGCTTTCGGCGGCCAGAAGGCGCGCGGCCAGCACCACGCCGGGGGCGAAGCTGGGATTAAGCTTGGCCGACTGCAGGGCGAAATCCAGCGCCTCGGCGCGGTGGCGCGGATCGGCATCGGTTTCGGAGCTGGCGGCCGAGGCGGCCAGCAGCGCAGTGCGGGCGCGCTCAGCGCTGATCGGCGAGACGATCTTGCGGGCGAGCGCCGTCCGGACCAGGTCCAGGGCGGCGGCCCAGTCGCCGTTCTCCAGCCGCTCCTCGATCAGGGCGCGCCAAGCCCAGCGGCCGGTCTTGGCCCCGGCATAGGCGGCCCGGGCGTGGCTCAGCGCCGTCTCGCAATCGCCCTGGGCCAGGGCGGTCTGCATCAGGCCACGATGGGCGGCCAGGCGCATTTCCGGAAAGCCGAGCATGGCCGTGTAGGCGGACTTGGCGGCGGGGCGGTCGCCGGCGATCTCGGCGGCCTGGGCGGCCAGGAGGCGCACCAGGGCCGGGGTCTCTTCGGTGAGGTCTGCGGCGACCTGGGCCAGGCGTCGGGCCTCGGAGCCGTCAGCCGCGGCGGCGGCCAGGAAGCCGCGGGTCAGGGCGTCGGCGCCCTGCCGGCGGCGGGCCTCGGCCTTGCGCAACGCGGCGCGACGCGGCGCCTCGGCGATCCAAAGGCCCAGGCGCCACAGGGTCACCGCGATAAAGGCCAGGAGCAGGATGGCGCAGACGCCGGCGGAAGCCGTGGTCTCGGCGCGCCAGCCCAACCATTCGACGCTGGCGCGGCCGGGTTCGCCGGCCAGGGCGAAGGCGATGGCCGTCGTCCCCACCAGAAACGCAAAAACCAGAAAGCCGCGGATCATGGCGCGGACCAGGCTTCGGACACGGGGGTTAGGTCGCGCAGGGCCGCGGTGCGCAGGGCGGCGATGCGGCGGTCGATGGCGATGCGCCTCTGAGCCTTGACACGCCAGTCGGCCAGTACAGCCTGGCCGCCGGCCGGCAAGCCGTCGATGGCCTTCAGGGCGCCGTCGACATCGCCGTCATTAGCGTGCTGCTGTGCGCGGGCCAGGATGGCGTCGGGGCTGTTTCCGTTCACCCGGTCCACCCGGCGCACCGTGAACACCGACGCCAGGGCGTGGGCGGCCTGGGCCAGGAAGCCGGCGTCGGGCGCCGGGGCGCGGGCGGCGACCGCGGCGCGATCGGCCAGGCCCGCCAACTCTGCGGCCAGGGCCGGGCGGCTGGGCGCGCCGGTGGCGGCCAGGGGCCTTAAGGCCCTCAGGCCCGCCGAGTCCGGCAACAGGCGGTCGACCATCACCAACTGGTCCTCGAAAGCTTGAGACGATTGCGCCGCCTCCGACAGGTCGGCGGCCGCCAGGGCCTCGGCGGCGGCGCGTGCGGCGCGGTGCTGGTCGGCCTCCAGCTGCGACAGGCGGCCAGACAGAGCGCGGACCTCCGCCGTCGGCGCCGCAGCGGCCGGCCTGGGCCAAGGCGTGACCGGAGTGGCGGGTGGGAGTGAGGCGGCGGGCGGGGAGCTGGTCACCGCTGGCGCCGTGGACCCGCCCGCCTTCAGCGGAAACAGCACCGGGCCATAGCGGCTGACCACGACGCCGGCCAGGACGCACAACAGGCCAAAGCCGATCATCAGCCAGAAGGCGAGGCCGAACCCGCGCCGGCGCAGACTGTAGTCGGCCGGGTCCCGGGGCAGGCCGATATCGGCGGAATCAGCAGGATCTGGCGCGTTGGTCATGGCTCTTGGTGCGTTTCGCCCCCGTCCCGGTCAATTGCTATCCGCGCGAGCAAAGAGGCCTCGTTCGGGTGTTCGGCCACCAGAATCCGTCCAAAGCTGCGCCGGCGCAAGGAGGCCGCCGCAACCTCGGAGATGGCGTAGACGGTCAGGCAGGCCGCCCGGCCCGGATCGACCAGCTCCGCCATAGCCTCTGCCGCCTTCGCCGAATGGACCACGACGCTATCGATGGCGTCCGGCGCGGCTGTCAGGCCGCTTCGGACGGTCTCGTATACGCCGAGCGACCTTGCGGCGACGCCGCGGACGGCGAGCAGGGCGGCGAGATCCGCCGACGGCTCCAGGGCCGTTGGATTGAGCACCATGCCGGGTCTCGGATCGGCCGCAGCGATCAGATCGGCGAGCCCTCGCACATCGCCTTTGGGCGGGGGCGCCAAAACGTTCTTGAAACCGGCCTCCTTTGCTGAGGCGGCTGTCGCCGCGCCGACGGCGAACACCGGCAGGGATCGTTCGGGCGAAGCGGCCGCGAAAGCCGCCACTGCGGCCTGGCTGGTGAAGGCCAGGGCCTCGACGCCTGCCAGGTCCAGGGCGACCCCGACGAGCGGACAGATCTCGAGCACCGGCGCGACCACCGGCTGGATACCCATCGCCCGCAGCCTCGCCGCCGTGGCCGCGGCCTGGGGCGCGGTGCGCGTGACCCAGAGGCGCCCGCGCGCTGTCAAATGGACAGGAGCAGCCGATCGCCGCCCTCCTGCCGAATATCCGCGCCCAGACGTTCGCCCAGGGCGCGGGCTTCGGGGCCGGCGTCATCGGCATAGGCGATCCGGCCCTCGCGGCGGAACCGCTGGGCGCCGTCGGGAGTCAGGGCCTCGACGGTCACGATAAGGTCGGCGCCCTCCACCCGCGCATGGGCGCCGATGGCGGTGCGGCAGGAGCCCTCCAGCGCCTCCAGGGCGCCGCGCTCGGCGGCCACCGCTACGGCGGTTGGCGCATGGCGGAGGACCTTCACCCAGTCGGCTTCGGCCAGGCGCCCGGGCGTTTCGATGGCCAGGGCGCCCTGGCCCGGCGCTGGGGGATTGGCGATGGGGTCCAGGGCTGAGCGGACCACGCCCTCCAGGCCAAGCCGCTTGAGGCCCGCCAGGGCCAGCAGCATGGCGTCGGCCTCGCCCCGCTCCAGCTTGGTCAGGCGGGTGTCGACATTGCCGCGCACCATGACGATCTCCAGATCCGGCCGCACGTGCAGGGCCTGGGCCTGGCGGCGCAGGGACGCCGTGCCGAGCCGGGCGCCCTGCGGCAAATCCGCCAGCAGCGCGAACCTTGGGCTGACGAAGGCGTCGCGCGGGTCCTCCCGCTCGGGGATCGCGGCCAGCACTAGGCCCGGGCGGCGCTCGACCGGGACGTCCTTCATCGAATGCACGGCGCAGTCGATCCGGCCGCCCAGCATGGCTTCCTCGATCTCCTTGGTGAACAGGGCCTTGCCGCCAATCTCCAACAGGCGGCGATCCTGCACCTGGTCGCCGGTGGTGGTGATGCGGACCAGGGGCGCGACGGCGTCGGCCTGGTCAGGGCCGTAGCCGAGGGCGGCGGCGATGCGCCTTTGCATGTGGCCGGCCTGGGTCAGGGCGAGCTTGGAGGCGCGGGTGCCGATGCGGACGATGGGCTGGACCACGGCGTTGGCCTCCTACGAAAGCACCGGCGGGCGTCGCGCCGGCGCATCTGGCCTGCTACAGGAGCCGCGATGCGCCCGCAACCGACCCTGACCGTCCTCGGCATCGAGACCAGCTGCGACGAGACCGCCGCAGCCGTAGTCCGGCGCGCGGCCGACGGCCACGTCGAGGTCCTGTCCTCGATCATCGCCAGCCAGATCGCGGCCCACGCCCCCTTCGGCGGGGTGGTGCCGGAGATCGCCGCCCGCGCGCACGTGGAGATCATCGACGGGGTGATCGCCGAGGCCATGAGCGCCGCGAGCCTGGGCTTTGGAGAGATCGACGGCGTCGCCGCCACCGCCGGCCCAGGCCTGGTGGGCGGGGTGATGGTGGGGCTGTCGGCCGGCAAGGCGATCGCCCTGGCCCGCGGCCTGCCGCTGGTGGCGGTCAACCACCTGGAGGGCCACGCCCTGTCGGCGCGGCTGGGGGCCGAGGTCGCCTATCCGTTCCTGCTGCTGCTGGTCTCCGGCGGCCATTGCCAGCTTTTGGAGGTGGCCGGTGTCGGCCGCTGCCGGCGGATCGGCACTACTATCGACGACGCGGCCGGCGAGGCCTTCGACAAGATCGCCAAGGCCATGGGTCTGCCTTATCCCGGCGGGCCGGCCCTGGAAAAGCTGGCCGAGGGCGGCGATCCGAACCGCTTCAGCTTGCCGCGGGCGCTGCTGGGCCGCGAGGGCGCCGACTTTTCTTTCTCGGGCCTGAAGACCGCCGCCGCGCGGATGGCCGACGGGATCACCGACCCGATCGATCGACGGGACCTGGCGGCCGCGGTCCAGCAGGCCATTGCCCGCCAGCTGGCCGACCGTACGGCCAAGGCCATGACCGGCTATGCCCGTCGCCATGCGCCTGGCGACCGGCGGCTGGTGGTGGCCGGCGGGGTGGCCGCCAATCAAGAAGTGCGCCGCGCCCTGACCGAACTGGCTCAGGCCAACGGTTTTTCCTTCGACGCCCCGCCGCTGGCCTATTGCACCGACAACGCCGCCATGATCGCGCTGGCCGGCGCCGAACGGCTCGCCGAGGGCTTGAGCGACGGACTGGACGCTGTGGCGCGGCCCCGCTGGCCTCTGGACGAGGCGACGGCGCTGGCCAGCCCCACCCACAACCACGGCCGCAAGGGAGCCAAGGCGTGAGCGGATTTCAGCGGGTGGGCGTAGTCGGCGCTGGGGCCTGGGGCACGGCCCTGGCCCAGGTCTGCGCCCGCGCGGGCTTGTCGCCCCTGCTGTGGGCGCGCGAGCCGGAGGTGGCCGAGGCGGTGGGACGCGATCATGCCAATCCGCTGTTCCTGCCCGGCGTCACCCTGGAGCCGGCGATCACCGCCACCAGCGACCTGGGCGCCCTTGTTGGCCAGGACCTGCTGCTGGCCGTGGTTCCGGCCCAGCACCTGCGCGCGACCTTCGCCGCCCTGTCGCCCAAGATCCCCGACGGCCTGCCGGTGGTGTTGTGCGCCAAAGGGGTCGAGCAGGGGTCGCTGAAGCTGATGGCCGAGGTGCTGGCCGATGTCGCGCCCCAGGCCCGGCCCGCGGTGCTGTCAGGCCCCAGCTTTGCGGGCGAGGTCGCCCGTGGCCGGCCCACGGCTGTGACCCTGGCCTGCGCCGACGCCGAACTGGGCCGCTGCCTGGCCGAGGCCCTGGCCACCCCGACCTTCCGCCCTTACTGGACCGCCGACTTGATCGGGGCCGAGGCGGGCGGGGCGGTCAAGAACGTCCTGGCCATAGCCTGCGGCATCGTCGAGGGCCGGGGCCTGGGCCGCAGCGCACACGCCGCCCTGGTCACCCGCGGTTTCGCCGAGTTGACCCGCCTGGCGGTGGCCCTTGGGGCTGAGGCGCGCACGGTGGCCGGCCTTTGCGGCCTGGGCGACCTGGTCCTGACCTGCTCCAGCGCTCAGTCGCGCAACATGAGCGTCGGCTTGGCGCTGGGCCGCGGCGAAAGCCTGGACCAGGCGCTGGCCGGCAAGCTCTCTGTCGCCGAGGGCGTGGCCTCCGCCCCCGCGGTGCGTGCGCTGGCGAAAAAGGTGGGGGTCGAAACGCCGATCTGCGAGGCCGTGGCCGCGGTACTGGGCGGCGAGGCGGCCCTGGATCAGGCGATCGAGGGGTTGCTGGCGCGCCCGTTGCGCGCCGAGCACGAGGATTGACGCAGCCCGTCCTGGCGCGATTGACATTCGCCCTCGCCCGAGGCCCCTTCCGCACAAACGCGTCGCCCTCAAGGAACTTCCATGGCCCTGTTCATACTGACCTGCACCGACAAGCCCGGCGCCCTCGACCTGCGCCTGGCCACCCGTGAGGCGCACCTGGCGTTTCTTCGGGACCGTATGCCGATGATCAAGGTCGGCGGCCCGCTACTCGACGACGCGGGGGCCATGGTGGGATCGCTGTTGGTCATCGAGGCTGACAGCGCCGCCGAGGTCGAGGCCTTCGCCGCCGCCGATCCCTACCAGACCGCGGGTCTGTTCGATCAGGTCAGCGTGCGGCCCTGGCGGGTGACCGTCGGCGGATTTGCGTGAATCCGGCCGAGCCGCCGCTGGGAACCCGCCTTTGCGCCCTGTCCGAGATCCCTGACCCCGGGGCCAAGGGCTTCAGCTTTCGCCAGGGCGACAGGCTGTTCTCTGGTTTTGTGGTCAGAAGCGCGGGACGTCTGCGCGGCTTTATCGACCGCTGCCCCCATGCGGGCATGCCGCTGGCGCTTACACCCGGCCGCTTCCTGACGCGCGAGGGCGACCTGATCCTGTGCTCCAGCCACGGGGCGCTGTTCCGCATCGAGGACGGATTGTGCGTGGCCGGGCCCTGCGCCGGGCGCGGCCTGGAAGCCTGGCCGGTGCGGCGGTTGGGCGAAGATGTGGTGACCGGCGAAGGCTGACGCTCCCTTCACTGGAAGTTCAGCCGCCAGGTCGCGAGAGCTCCGAGATTCAGCGATCGTCCCGGACGATTGTCTTCGTCGACGATCCCGATCGCCCTCAGGCCCACGTCCCCCGCGGCGGGCAACTCGCGGGCGACGTCCAAGGAGAGGTCGAGTTGGCGGCCAGTCGGCGCGGCCGAGAAGCGGCGCGTCGAATAGGTCAGCGGATCGGCATAGTGCGCCGGAGCATCAGCCAGCACGGCGGAAAAGCCGCCGCGCTCTATGCGCATGGGCTGGTCGAGCTGGGCGCTCCAGCGCAGGCAATAGGGGCTTTCGGCGGGGCAGAGCGTGCGCGCCGACACGCTCCAGGTGTCACTGACCGCGTGGTTCAGGCGCAGAAGGCCGCCTGCCGCATGCGTGTCGCCCATCCCTGCGCTGGCCGACAGGGCGATGCGCGGGTTCGGCGACCAATCCAGCCGTCCGGAGACGAACCGGGTCTGGGCCGGCAGGCTGTAGTAACTCGCCACGCCCGGCAGGAACGATCCGAGAGGGCCTTCGGGCTCGCCGAGCTTTCCGGCGCTGACCGCAACCGACAACCGGCCGCTAGACCACCCCCCTTCGCCCAGGGCGTAGCTGGACGGTTTCAGCTGGTTGATGCCGAACTGAGAATAGGGCGTTCCGCCACCCGTTTCGGCCGAGAAGGACCAGCGGCCGGCCTGATAGGCGGCCCTGACTGCGTGATCGGGTTGGGCTATGGCGGCGAAGGAGTCCTGGGCGGCGGCCAGGCTTCCGGCGGGCGCCATACCGCCCTGACCGCTCCAGGCCGCGAACGATAACCGGCCGGCTTGGAGCGTCAGATTGAGGTCGGCGCGCGGCTGGCGGATGGAGCGCAAGCCGAACCATCTGTCCAGATCGGCCTGCTCCGCGGGTTCCGCCTCCGTGACCAGGTCGAGGTGAGCGCCGCTGGGCAGGGGCACGCTGACGGCCGCCTGTCGGGCGGCCAGGACCTCAGTCCCCTGAAGCCCGCGCCGGGGCGGGGCGCGGTAGACCGAGGCCAAGTCGACGGCGAACAGGCGATGATAGCTGTCATAGCCCACCGTCTTCAGCGCCGTCGTGCGGCTGATCGCTGTTCCGAAGGCCTCGCTGACGCTAGAGCCGGGGGTCGCAGCGAGGGAGACAATAGCGCCCGCGGCGGTGGTCGTACTCATGGTTCCGACTGGCTGAAACGCTTTTGCGAGGTCGATCAGGCCATATCCGTAGGTGCTGGAATCGCCCAGCGAGTCGGCGGTCTTTTCCAGGATCGACACGGCCTGGGCGCCTGTCAGATTGGGAAAGGCCTGCAGCAGCAGCGCCAAGGCGCCGGCGACATGCGGCGCCGAGAACGATGTGCCGGAGACGATCCAGCAGCTTGCCGACGAGCAGTCCGTGGTGACCTGATCGCCGGGCGCGACCAGATAGCCCGCCGCTGCGGCGCCGGCCTTGTTGGAATAGCTGGCCAGGGCGCCCGACTTGGTGGTCGCGCCGACGGCGAGGATAAAGCCCTGATAGCGGGGATCGACCGCGTACATGGCGGGAAAGTCAGGCTGACTGCCCCCTTCGTTGCCAGCGGAAATGGTGAAGACGACACCGGACGCCACGGCCTGGGACAGGGCCTGCTCGACATTGGCGCCTTCGGGGCCGCCGGGGCCGCCGAGCGACAGATTGATCACCTTGGCGCCGTGGGCCACCGCATAGTTGATGCCGCTCGCCTGGGCGTCGACGGAGAAGCTGCAGCTGTTGTTGGAACCTGAACTCGAACTCGAACAGGACCCCGGCGTATCGGCGCGTACTGACAGGATGGTCGATTCATAAGCGACGCCCACCGACCCCAGACCATTGAAGCGATCGGCGATGATGCTGGCGATGTAGGTTGCGTGAGCGTCGCTGCCGATCGGCGTATTTCGGCTGGAATACACATCCGTCGATTGCGGCGAGACCGCGCCGACGAGGTCCACTTGGTTCGAATCGACGCCGGTGTCGATCACGCCCACAGTGATCCCCTTGCCCGTGCCGCCGGCGGCGAAGGCGGTATCGGCATGGATGGCGGCCATGCCCCAATTGGTCTGGAACTCGGCGCTGGATGACGTCGGATAGGTCGGCGGCGGCGGCGGCGGTGGGGGAGGGGGCGGCGACAGATTGATTGGCGGGGTGGCGGTCCCGCCGCCTCCGCCGCTCGCGCAGCCGCTCAAGACGATTGAGGCGCCGACCAGGGTCCAAGCTACGCCCTTGGCGACCCCACCACCCCTGACAACGCGCATCTCAGCCGCTCCCACAAGACCCCGTGGAGAGCCTAGCGAGATCCTCGTAAAGAGGAAGGCATCGAATCTCAGGCCGGTGAAGCTTCGGCCGCGAACGCCGCCACGTCAGCCAGGAGTGCGCTAGCCGCCAGGACCACTAACTCGCCGCCCTTTTCCGGGGTCGCCAGGCCGGGGTCCGAGCCCATGCGGCCGTCGGGGAAGCGGGCGCGGAAATCGGCGGCCTCGCGGATCGGGCCGGTAGGAGCGATCTGCGGAGCGTAGTTCGCCGCCTTGATCGAGTCCGGATAGCCCCATTGGGTGACGGCGATTTCGGAGGGCGTGGCGTGGCTGCCGTGGCCGACCGGGAATTGGCGCTGGGCCAGGGCGTTCACCCCGCTCAGGTCCCACCAGTTCTTCAGCTTCAGCGCGAAACCGGCCTTGCGCCTGGTGAAGCTGGCCTCGGCGTAGAGTTCCGAGAAGGCCGCCTCGATGGTGGCGATATTGCCGCCGTGGCCGTTGAGGAAATAGATCCGCTCGAACCCGTGCACGCTCAAGGACCGCACCCAGTCGCCGATGGCGGCGATGAAGGTCGAGGGGCGCAGGGAAATGGTCCCCGGAAAGCCCAGGTGATGCTGGGCCATACCGACGTTGAAGGTCGGCCCCACCAGGATGTCGCCGCTCTTCTGCGCATGGTGGGCGATGATCTCCGGGCACAGCCAGTCGGTGCCGAGAAGGCCGGTTGGCCCATGCTGCTCGTTGGAGCCGATCGGGATCACCACAGTCCGCGAGCGCTGGAGAAAGGCTTCGATTTCGGGCCAGGTGGACAGGTGCAGCAGCATGAGAAGGCCTTGTCGTTGACGGGAGCGGAAGGGCGCGGCGCTCCTATTCCTGTCTACGACTAAGGCGCCCTTGCGTCACGGCCTGCGGTGCGGCTACTCGTTCACCAAACGCATCCTGGGAGCAATCCATGAGCCAAGCTGAGGTCTTCCCCGTGCCTGAGGCCTGGGCCAAGCGCGCCAGGATGGACGCTGCGGGCTATGACGCGGCCGTGCGCCGGGTCGAGGAGGATCCGCAGGGCTTCTGGAGCGAGGTCGCCGGCCGGCTGGACTGGATCAAGCCGTTCACGGTGGCCAAGGACGTGTCTCTCCATCGCGAGGACTTCCACATCCGCTGGTTCGCGGACGGGGTGCTGAACGCCTCGGTCAACTGCCTGGACAGGCACCTGCCGCTCCGCGCCGAAGACATCGCCATCATCTGGGAGGGCGACGATCCGGCCGACAGCCGTAAGATCACCTATGCCCAGGCCCACGCCGAAACCTGCCGCATGGCCAATGTGCTGAAGGCGCACGGGGTCAAGAAGGGCGACCGGATCACCATCTATTTGCCGATGATCCCGGAGGCGGCCTTCGCCATGCTGGCCTGCGCCCGCATTGGCGCGATCCACACGGTGGTGTTCGGCGGCTTCTCGCCCGATTCCATCGCCGGCCGGGTGCTGGACTGCGACTCGCGCGTGATCATCACCGCCGACGAGGGGCTGCGCGGTGGGCGGATCGTGCCCTTGAAGCAGAATGTCGACTTGGCCCTGACCCAGTGCCCGGACGTGACCACCGTGCTGGTGGTGAAGCGAACCGGCTCCAAGGTGTTCATGAAGCCCGGCCGTGATTTCCATTACGACGCCGAGGCGGCCAAGGTCCCTGCCGATTGCCCGCCCGAGCCGATGGGGGCGGAGGATCCGCTGTTCATCCTCTACACCTCAGGCTCCACTGGTAAGCCCAAGGGGGTTCTGCACACCACCGGCGGCTACCTGACCTGGGCCGCCTACACCCACGAGCTGGTGTTCGATTATCGCCCGGGCGAGATCTTCTGGTGCACCGCCGATGTCGGCTGGGTCACCGGCCACAGCTATATAGTCTATGGCCCGCTGGCCAACGGCGCCACCTCGCTGATCTTCGAGGGGGTGCCCAACTATCCGACCCATTCCCGCTTCTGGGAGGTGCTCGACAAGCACCAGGTCGAGATCTTCTACACCGCGCCCACCGCCCTGCGCGCCCTGATGCGCGAAGGCGATGAGCCGGTGAAGAAGGCCAGCCGCAAGTCCCTGCGCCTGTTGGGCACGGTGGGCGAGCCGATCAATCCTGAGGCTTGGCTCTGGTATCACCGCGTGGTGGGCGAGGAACGCTGCCCGATCGTCGATACATGGTGGCAGACCGAGACCGGCGCCGCCCTGATCGCGCCCCTGCCGGGCGCCACGGATCTGAAACCCGGCTCGGCGACCAAACCCCTGCCGGGGGTCAAGCTGCAACTGGTGGACGCCGAAGGTAAAGTGCTGGAGGGGGCGACGGACGGAAACCTCTGCATCACCGACAGCTGGCCCGGCCAGATGCGCACGGTCTATGGCGACCATGAGCGTTTCATCACCACCTATTTCACCACCTATCCCGGCAAGTATTTCACCGGCGACGGCTGCCGTCGCGACACCGACGGCTACTACTGGATTACGGGCCGCGTGGACGACGTAATCAACGTCTCCGGCCACCGTCTGGGCACGGCCGAGATCGAAAGCGCCCTGGTGGCTCACCATTCGGTGGCCGAGGCGGCGGTGGTGGGCTATCCGCACGACATCAAGGGCCAGGGCATCTACGCCTATGTCACCCTGACCTTCGACCAGACGCCGAGCGACGCACTGCGCGCGGACCTCGTCAAATGGGTGCGCCAGGAGATCGGGCCCTTCGCCGCGCCGGACGTGATCCAGTGGGCGCCGGGCCTGCCCAAGACCCGCTCGGGCAAGATCATGCGCCGTATTCTTCGCAAGGTGGCCGAGAACGACGTCTCCAATCTCGGTGACACCACCACCCTGGCCGATCCCAGCGTGGTCGAAGATCTGGTGAAGAACCGCGCCGGCGCGTGAGGGCGGAGGCGACGCATCCGCCGCCGGGTTCCGGTCGTATAGGCTTCGGTGACGATTGGAGTTCGGCCGATGCGCGTTCCTGTACTCGCCCTGACCGCTGTCCTGGCGCTGAACTCGGCGGCGGCGCAGGACGAAACCGCGCCCGCGGTCGAGGTGACGCCTGACGCCCAGGGCGCCTCCGGCGTGATCCATGGCGTCGTCGATATCGCCGCCCCGCAGGCGATGGTGTGGAAAGTGCTGCTGAACTGTCCTGGTGCGCCCAGGCTGATGGTCAATCTGAAAAGTTGCCGCGTGCTGCGGCGGGACGAGGCGGGCCGTTGGGACGAGCGCGAGCAGATCAGCCGTGGGACCATCCTGCCCGGCGTGCGCACGGTGATCCACGCCGACTATGACGCGCCCTCAAGGGTCTCCTTCCACAGCATCGCCGGTGACCTGAGGCTGCTTGAGGGCGAATGGCGGCTGGAACCGCTGGACGGCGGCGCCCGCACCCGCGTCTATTACGACAGCCGCGCCACCGCCCCCTATGGGGCGCCGGGTCCCATTGTGCGCTCGGCGCTGCGCAGCGACATGCCCAAAACCTTGGCTAACCTGCGCACCGCTTCCGAGACGGCGGTGCGGCCCTAGACCATCCCTTGCGCCACACGCGACAAGGCCTCGCCCATCCGTGAACGGAGCGCCGGATCGACGCCGCAGTCGCTCAGCGCCTGGGACATGGCGTCGGTCCACTGGCCCGCCGTATGCGGCGCGATCCGAATCTGGGCGTGCAGCGACATGATGCAGGTCCCGGGGCGCTTGGTGAACCAGTCCCGCGGGCCGCCGAGCCAGGCGATCAGGAAACCAGTCAGCGAGGCGCGCATGGGCCCGAGATCGGCCCCGTGCAGGGCGCGCAGTTCAGGGAAGCGCGGATCCTGGTCCATCAGATCGTAGAAACGGTCGACAATCGCGGCGACGGCTTCAGCGCCGCCGATCGTGTCGAACGCCGTGGCGGTGGTGGGTTCGCTCATATGCGCTGATCGCTTCCAACAAGATACGCGATGAATCAAGATGGCCGCGAGGCGCGCCGCCTTGCCCTGATCCAGATCAGGCGCAAGGCTGAGTCCCAAGCTCTGCTGACAAATTGTCGCAACTTGGGAGGCTGGTGGACGATTTCCTCATCCTTAATGGGTCGCGCGGACAATGCCTCGCCCAAGAAGGGGTGGAGCGTATCTTGAAGTTGGCATTGCTGAACAGGCCAGGTCGGCGGTCGAACCGCGCTGCTGCTGCGGTCGCCCTGGCCCTCGCGGCCGCGGCGGTCCTGGCGCTGGCGGCGCTTCGTGCGTCGAGCGGGCCGTGGCTGGTGGCGGCTCTGATCGCCGCCGCGCCGGCTTGCCTGATCGCCTTCCGCCTGATCCGCAACCGCGCCCTGGCGCCGGTCCGTAGCCTGTCACGCTACATGCGCGAAATGGCCGTCCAGGACTATCAAGAGCCCCCGCCGCACATGTCGCGCCATGACGAGCTGGGCGATCTGGCTCGGGCCATCGACAGCTTTCGCCAGGCGGCCCAGGCCCGGCGGAGCCAGCGCGCCGAGCACGAAACCGAGATCAAGTGCTACGAGGCCGAGCTCGAAGCCCGCTCGCTGGAGGCCGAACAGCTCAGCAAAGAGCGGGCCGCCATTATCGATCACCTGAGCGAGGCCCTCGAGCGGCTGGCGATCGGCGATCTGACCATCCGCTTGCACGACCACTTCCCCGACGGCGTCGACCAGCTGCGCGTGGATTTCAACGCCTCCATGGAGTGCCTGGGGCGGGTGATGGACTCGATCCTGGAGGCGACCAAGGCGGTCAACCAGGGAGCCCTAGAGCTGTCGCGCGCGGCCGAGCGCCTGTCCTCACGCACCGACCAACAGGCGGTCTCGGTCCAGGAGTCGGCCGGCTCGCTGGCTGAACTTCAGGACGAAGTGACCCGCAACACGGGCGCCGCTGTCGAGGTGCTAGCCGTCGCCGACCTGGCCAAGGTCGCGGTCGAGCGCTCCAACACGGTGATGCAGCAGGCCAGCGAGACCATGGTCCGCATCGAGGCCAGTTCCGCCCACATCAGCCGCATCAGCGAGGTGATCAACGAGATCGCCTTCCAGACCAACATGCTGGCCCTGAACGCAGGGGTCGAGGCGGCTCGCGCCGGGGAATCCGGCCGCGGCTTCGCCGTGGTCGCCGCCGAGGTGCGCGCCCTGGCTCAGCGCACCGCCGGCGCGGCTCACGAGATCAGCGCCCTGGCCACCAAGGCCAATGACGAGGTCGCCAGCGGCGCAGCGCACGTGAACGGCGCGGGCCAACTTCTGGTCGACGTGGTCCAGCAGGTCCACCGCGTCAGCGAGCTGGTGGCTGGCATCGCCGGATCCAGCCGCGCCCAGACCGCCAGCATCGGCTCTATCCACGAGGCGGTGCGCCTGATCGACGAGATCGCCCGCAACAATGTCAGCATGGTCGCCGAGGCCACCGCCGCCAGCCAGGCCCTGGCCAGCGAAGCCGGCGGCCTGACCGCCTCGGTTTCGCGCTTCAAGGGGAAGGTGGCGGTGGACGGCTTGGACGAGACCGCCCTGACGGAGTTCATGACCAAGTCGCGGTGGATCGCGTAAGGTGGGATGAAATAAGGTTCGGTCACTCCATTTTCCGCTCGTCCCGGCGAATGCCGGGATCCAGATGACGAACTCCGGACCTTTTACCCCAAAGCTAATCAACGACAGAGCTTTGTGATCTGGATCCCGGCATTCGCCGGGAGGAGCGGGTTTTGGGTGGGCTTGAATTCATCCCACTCTAAGGCGACGAGCCGACGGACGGCTCACCTCGCGGCATCCCAAATACGATCACGCCAACATGAAAAAGGCCGGCGTCGCCGCCGGCCCCTCGAAACCTTTAGGCTGAGAAATCTCAGGCGGCGGCTTGGGCCGCGATCTTGGCCTTCACCTGGCGCTTGATCTTCTGCGCGCGGTGGGACAGGACCTCGTCGCTGGCCTTGACCAGGTAGGCGTCAAGGCCGCCCTTGAAGTCCAGGGTGCGCAGGGCCGCGTTGCTGACCTTCAGGCTGAAAGCCTGGCCCAGGGCGTCGGACTGCAGCCGGATGGCCTTGAGCGCCGGCAGGAAGCGGCGCTTGGTCTTGATGTTCGAATGGCTCACATTGTGGCCGACCATGGGGCCGACACCCGTGAGTTCGCAACGGCGCGACATCTGCGGAACCTTCGCAATAGAAATCTGCCGCGGAAGGCGCAGCCGACCGCGAGGGAGCGGGCGGTATAGTCGAAGGCGGCTCGGCCAGTCAAGCAGGTTATGGCAAGCAGGTTATGGCAGGCGCGCCCTGCGGCCGCGGCAAGATGCGCCCGCCCTTGGAGCGCCACCTTTGACTCCAATATAGGGGGCGAAACGTTGGAGACCCGCATGCCGTCCAAGACCGCCCTGATCGCCGCGACCGCCCTTGCGCTGGCCGCTCCGGTTCGCGCGCAGCCCCCGGCCGATCCGATCCGTCTGTCGCTTGGCTATGACGGCCGGTTGGACCTTATCAAAGTTCTGGACATGCATTTCGACCAGCGGGTCGGCCCGGGCGGCTTTAGCGCCGGCGCCCAGCTGCGCAGCTATGGCATACTGGCCGCGTTCAAGCGCTTCGATATCAAGGCCAACGCCAGCGGCGGGATGGGCGGCGAGGGGCCTCAGGCGCAGGAGTTCAACTACGACAATCACGACGGCGAGCGCGAGCGCCTGGTCAAGGTCAACTGGCGCGGCGACGACGTGATCGCCATCTCCTCGCCCCCCTTCGGTAATCTGGGCGATCCCCCGGCGAGCCGCGAGCAACGCCTGGCCGCCGCCGATCCCTTGACCCAGCTGACCCGCCTGACCCTGGCCTTGCCGGTCCGGCCATGCGAGGGGGCTCCACGCTTCTTCGATGGCAAACAGCTCTATGAGCTGAGTTTCGGCGGCGCCCACACCGAAGCGCCCGGCGACGGATTTCGCGCCCTGGGGGTGACCAAGCTGGTGCGCTGCACGGTGCGCTACAACGAAATCGCCGGCTTCAAGAAGAAGGCCCCCTCTAAGCGCAACGGCGGGCTGAAGGGCCCGATCCGGGTCGCCTTCGGCCAGATCGGCGCCGACGGGCCGTGGGTGCTGGCCGATGTCCGCGCCGACACCCCGATCGGCCCGGCCCAGATCGTCCTGCGCCGGGCCCAGATCGTGCGGGGGCAAAGCTGAACTTCATCGGTGACGTCGATTTCTATTTGTGGTTAACGCAAATTAGCGCACCATATCTGGTATGGAACAAAGACCGAATCGGCGAGTGTCGCCGATTCGGTCCTGATTCGTTTCGCGCCCGTTCGGTGCGGTGACGCTTTTCCGTTAACTTCAGCCTTGGCCGTCCCAACGTGACGCGTGCCGGGCTGGGCTTGCCTTCCGCGGCGGATGCAGGGCTTAAGACGACACCCCCCGCTGTTCAGCTCCAAATCGAACGCGAATCAAGGCGGAGCGGGGCGAGACCGAGGGGACCGCCATGTCGAAAACGCTTTGCTGTTGGTTGTTGGCGGCAGGCTCCGGCAGTGCCCTGATCGGCTTTTCCGGCGCCGTCGCTGCGGAAGTCGCCCCTCCGGCGCCGACGGCCGAGATCGTGGTCACCGCGGACCGGGCTGGCCTTCTGGAGCGCCGGCCCAACACCACTGTACTCGGCCTGAAGAAGCCGCTGATCGAAACGCCGCGCTCGGCCAGCCTGGTCAGCGACGTGACCATCCAGCGCTATGGCATCCAGACCATCAACGATTTCGTGGCCATCTCGCCCTCCAGCTATACGGCCAGCTTTTACGGCGTGCCGGGCGAACTCAACATCCGCGGCACCCTGGCGGAGAACTACTTCCAGGGCTTCAAGCTGATTGAGAACCGGGGCACCTATTCCACCCCGATCGGCGACGCCTCGCAGATCGACGTGGTGCGCGGCCCGCCCTCGGCCATCTATGGGCCGGGCAAGGTCGGCGGCTTTTTGAACTTCATCCCCAAGTCCGTGCGCACCGAGGCCCTGAGCCACCCGGTCGGCGAGGTCGAGGCCACGTTCGGCGGCTATGGCAGAGCCGGCGCCAGCGGCCAGTTCGGAACCCCTCTGTCCGTGGGTCCCGGCGAGGGCGGCCTCTACGCCTATGGCGAGATCGACAAGGGCGGCAGCTTCTATGAAGGGATCCATCCCCAGCACGAATTGGGCGAGGTTTCGCTTACCTATGACCTGCCAGGGAAATGGTCATTTTCCGCCGACGCCCTGGTGTTCCATGCGACGGGCGACGTGCAGACCCCCGGCTGGAACCGCCTGACCCAAGGGCTGATCGACCACCAGACCTACATCACCGGCCACAACACCACCCTCAGCGCCAGCCCCGGCGCGGGTTATCTGACGCCGGACCAGGCCTCGCCCGGCGCCTTCGCGCCCTATCCGTTCAATTTCACCGCCGTCGGCGGCGGCCTCTATGCGGGCTATTTCGGCGGGCCGGTCACGCCGCCCGCCGCCTTCAATCTTGACAGCCCCGGCGCCGGCTCCACGGTCAGGCTCAGGCCGCGCAACGTCTTCGTCAGTCCGTACGACTTCTCCAAGACCACCACCCCGACCGTGGTCCTGGGCCTGGCCAAGGAAATGGCCAACGGCGATACGCTCAAGCTGCAGCTGTTCTACAACGGCCTGGAGAACCAGCGTTTTGTCAGCTACGGCTTTCCGGCGTGGTTCCAGGCGCACGCCTACGAGGCCCGCGCCACCTACGACTTCAAGCTGGCGGCGCTGGGCGGCCTCGTCACCGCCGACACGGTCATCGGCGCCAGCTATCGCGGCTATCAGGGCCGCGACCGGCAGAGCTTCAACAGCGGCGTGATCGCCGTCGACCGCCGGGACCTCTCGGTCGGCGCCACGCCCACCGACGTCATCTGCGATCCCTTCACCGTGCATATCTCAGGCGATCAGGTTCCGGCCAACTGCCTGGGCTGGGAGAACGACGTCCATAGCCGCCAGGCGGACGAGGGGGCTTTCGTCACCACCGACATCGCGGTCGGCAAGCGGCTGGATCTGATCCTGGGCGGCCGCTACGACTTCTATCAGGTCAGAAGCCAGGACACCGGCATCCTGCCGTTTGAGGTGGCCGGCCCGGTTTACGGTTCCAAGGGCAGCGGAACCTATTCGGCGAGCGTCAGCTACAAGCTGGGCTGGGGGCTGATGGGCTACGCCACTTACGCCCTCGACAATGCGCTGGAGGTCCAGCAGGCCGGCGACCTGCAGCCCAGGCAAATCGTCGCCGGCGGTTTCCTCAGCCAGTCCGACCTGACCGAGGGCGGGGTCAAGTTCCAGCTCCTGAACAAGACCCTGGTCGGCTCGATCGACGCCTACAAACAGAACCGCACCCAATTGACCGGGCTGAACACGGTCACCCAGCGCACGCGCTCGACCGGGGTCGAGTTCGAGATCCGCTATCTCGCCACCCAGAACCTCAGCCTTACCCTGGCCGGCGACAGCCAGCACACCGAGGTCCTGGGACCGGACGCCAGCACCGAATACATCCCCGCCTACGCCGTCTGCGGCGCCAACCTCGCCTGCCAGCTCAGTTCCTGGGGCGGCGCCTATCTGGTGTTCAACTTCAGCAGCCTGCCGGGCCGGGGCGGCGACTACAGTCTCTCGTCGATCCCGCACAGCGTGGTCAGCCTCTACGCCAACTACATCTCGGACGAGCATGGCTGGGGCCGGGCCGGCGCCACGGTTGGGGCGACCTATGTCAGCCAAACCTCGGGAACCATCGAAAACGCCGTGAGCTATCCGGCCTATTCGCTGGTCAACGCCTCGGCCTTCTATCAGCGCGGCGCTTACGAGGTGATGCTGAATGTCGATAATCTGTTCGACCAACTCTATTTTACGCCGAACTCCGATCCGACCTATGTGAACATGACCGCCTTGCCCGGCGTTGGGCGGGAATGGCGCCTGACTTTCAAACGCAAGTTCTGATTTGACCCCCGCCAGCGTATCGCACCGCGTGAAGCCGGCGCCCCTGTCCAGACCGGACTGGCGGCCGCAGATCCTGCTCGGCGTGTTCAGCCTGGTGGGGTTCCTGATCAATGCGGCGACCTTCACCTCGCTCGGCGTGGTGCTGCCGAAGATGGTCGCCGAGTTGCATTGGAATTGGCGCGAGGCGGGACTGGGCTTCACCATCCTGGGAGCCGCCTGCGGCTTTTCCTCGTTCGTCCCGGCCTTCCTGATCCGCCGCCTGGGGGTGCGCGTGACCCTGGTGGCCGGTTCCCTGGTCATGGCCTGCGGTTTTGCGGCCCTGGCCGAAGCGCAGGGGCTCGCCCTCTATTTCCTGGGCGCGGCGCTTTGCGGGGTGGGTTTCCAGATGATGGCCCTGATCCCGGCCACCCACGTCCTGGCGGCGATCTTCCCCCATCGCGCGCGTCCGTTCGGGGTCTATTTCACCGCCTTCGCCTTCGGCGGGGTGGCGGGCCCGTGGATGGCGCAGGGGGTGCTGAACGGCTTCCACGACCACTGGCGCGTCTTCTGGCAGATCCAGCTGATCGTCGCTTTGGCGCTGGGCCTGGTCTGCGCGGCGCTGGTCGGGGATCGCCGCTGGCTGGCCAAGGCCTCGGAAAGCACGGACCGTGTGGTCGCCGGCGAATCCACGGCGCCCCAACCCCTCGGAGTCTACCGCACCACCGTCGACTGGACGGTGAAGCAGGCGCTGCGGACGCCGCAGTTCTATGTGCTTCTCGCCGCCTATTTCGGTCACTTGTTCGTGGGCGTGGCGGTGGTCAGCCTGTCGGTCGAGCACCTGACCGAGCGGCATATCGACCGCAACGTGGCCGTGACCATGCTCAGCCTGGAGGCCCTGGCCCAGATGGCGGGCCGGGCCCTGGGAGGGCTGGTGGGCGAGTTCGTCGAGCCGCGCCTGCTGCTGATCCTGGCCCTGGGCGCCCTGACCATCGGCTCCGGCGCCCTCAGCATCGCTCACGACTATCCGACCATGCTGATCTTCGCTGTCGGGAGCGGCCTGGGCTTCGGCCTGACCGCCTTCTCCATCACCCTGCTGCTGCTCAACTATTTCGGCCGTGAGCACAATCTGGAGATCTTCTCGCTGACCTGCCTGGTGGGCGGGATCTCGGCGCTTGGCTCGACCATCGGCGGCGCCCTGCGCGACGCCAGCGGCGGCTTCGCCTCGACCTTCGAGATCTATGCCGGGGTGATCGCCGTGCTGCTGCTGGCGGCGGTGCTGATGCGCCCGCCGCGACGGGCCGACGGGCCGCCATGACCGAAACTGTCGGCCTGTCGACCTGGATCGCGCCGGCGCGCACGGCCCTGCTGATCATCGACATGCAGGCCGATTTCGCCTCGCCCATAGGGCGGCTGGCCGAATGGGGCGCTGACCTTTCCAGCGTCCCGGCCGCCCTGGCCGCGGCCGGACGCCTGGCCCGGGCAGCGCGAAAGGCCGGCGTCCCGGTTGCGTTCGCCGGCATCCAAAGTGCGCCTGACACCGATTCCGTGGCCTGGGCCGAGCGCTTGCGACGGCGGGGCGGCGATCCGGCGGTCGATATGGCCCTCTGCCGGCGCGGCGAGCGCGGCGCCGCCTTCGTCGGGCCGCTGCCGCAGCCAGGCGAGCTGATCGTGGCCAAGACCCGCTTCAGCGCCTTCTTCGGAACCCCGCTCGACGCCGAGCTGCGCACCCGGGGGGTCGACAGCCTGGTGGTGTGCGGCATGACCACCGAATGCTGCGTCGACTGCACCGTACGCGACGCCTTCCACCTGGACTATCACGTCTTCCTCGCCGGCGACGCCTGCGCCGCCTATGAACCGGACCTGCACCAGGGCGCGCTGAAGAGCCTCGATCTCGGCTTCGCGATCCTTGTCTCGACCAGCCAGGTGGTGCGAGCTTGGGGCAAGAGCCGCTAGTGTGCCGGGCGCCGCTAACCCTAATCATTTTTCCACTCGTCCCGGCGAATGCCGGGATCCAGATGACAAAGCGCCGGTGGCCAGCCATAAGGCTCTGATTTTCTTGATTATCGCCAAGCAATTGAGCCATATGATCTGGATCCCCGGCATTCGCCGGGACGAGCGGGTTTGGTTTGACCTGGAAGCATCCCGCTCCAGTCCAATGGAATCGTGCTCTCGGAGCCACATCTTGCCCAGACCCGGCCCCTTGAACCTGATCACCGACGTGCCGGGCCTGCTGGTCGGCAACATCACCGACGAGCGCGTCCAGAGTGGTGTCACCACCCTGATCTGCCCCGGTGGGTGGCGGGCCGGCGTCGATGTGCGTGGCGGTGGTCCGGGCGTGCGGGAGACCGAGACCCTGTCGCCGGAGAACAGCAACGCCGTGGCCCACGCCATCGTGCTGTCGGGCGGCTCCGCCTTCGGCCTCGGGGCCGCGGACGGGGTGACGGCGGCGCTGTCTGAGCGGGGCGAAGGGGTGGTGATCCGGCCGGGCCTAAGGCCGGTCCCCATCGTGCCCTCGGCGATCCTGTTCGACCTCGGCAACGGCGGCGACAAGGCCTGGGGCGTTGACCCGCCCTATCGCGCGCTCGGCGCCGCCACGGTCGAGCCTGCTGCGACATCCTTCGCTCTGGGTTCGGTGGGCGCCGGCCGCGGGGCCATGGCTGGGACGCACAAAGGCGGTCTGGGGTCAGCCTCGCTCGACCTGGGCGACGGCCTGTTGGTCGGGGCGCTGGTGGCGGTCAATCCCGTGGGCTCGGTCTTCATGGCCGACGGTGAGACTTTCTGGGCCTGGCCGTTCGAGATCGACGGCGAGTTCGGCGGCGGGCGGCCCGGTCAGGCTGAGGCCGAGATCGATCCGTTTCCCGACCACTCGCGCCTCGCCGGCCTTGGGCGGCTGAGTCAAGGCGCCAACACCACCATAGCCGTGGTGGCGGTGACCGGCGATCTCACCAGCGCTGAGTGCAAGCGGGTGGCGATGATGGCCCAGGATGGCCTGGCCCGCGCCATCCGTCCGGCCCATACCCCCTTCGACGGCGATACGGTGTTTGCGGTGGCGGGCGCGCAGACGCCCCTGGGCTCGGATCCGGAGCGCCGAATCAAGGTCGCCCTGCTCGGATCGGCGGCGGCCGACTGCCTGGCGCGGGCGATCGCGCGCGGGGTTTACGAGACGGGGCGCGTCGGGGTCGCCTCATCCCGATCAAGGTAGGAAGGCCGCTCGACCTTCACAGGCCGTCCCTCCGCCGTCAGAACCGCGCCTTCGATCCGGTCGAGCCGCAGGAGGGCCATGGCGGCGCCGTCGGCCCCTGTCAGCACCTGGCCGGCGCGCAGCTCGCCCGCCAGCACCTCGGCGCCCATCGGCGGCGGCGGCCCCTCGAAGCGGATCGGCAGCATCCGGTTCTTGATCGCCCCGCGGCGCTTCATGCGGCTGGTGGTCTCCTGGCCGACGAAGCAGCCCTTCTTGAAGTCGATCCCGGCCAGAAGATCGAAATTGGCCTCGATCGGATACGCGGTTTCGGGCGGGCAGTCGCGGGCGGAATCGGGAACCCCCAGCGCCAGGCGGTGAACGTTATAGGCGGCCTCGTCGGTCATGATCGCGCCGGCGGGCGGCGCTGCGCCATAGCCTCTGGCGCCGAGCGCATGCAGCCGGGGATCGTCGGCCCAGCCTTGGCCATGTGGCGCGGGGGCCTGCCAGGCGGCGAGCACGGCGCCGTCGTCGGGCTTGATCTCGACCTTGGCCCGGAGGCGATAGAGCATCAATCTCTGGATCAGGCCCTCGCGCCCGTCGGCGGCGACGTCGACCAGGCAGCCTTCGTCCCCACCGAACAGGAACAGATCGAACAGGAGCTTGCCCTGGGGGGTCAGCAGGCCGCCGAACCGCAGCTCACCGGGGACCAGAGTCTCCACGTCCTGGGTGACCAGGCCCTGCAGGAAGCTGCGCCAGTCGGGGCCGGACACCGAAATCAGGGCGCGGCTTTTCAGGGGGGCGATCAGGGGAGGCAGGGTCATACACAACATGTGGCGCCGCCATCGCTGGAGCGCCAGCGTCCGGCAGCCTATAGATAGCCCGATGGCGGACAAACCCTTCCCGATACTGTTCATCACCGGCACGCGGATCGGCGATTCGGTCTTGAGTTCAGGCCTGATCAAGCGCCTGCACGACGAGATCCCCAACGCGCGCTTCACCATAGCCGCCGGCCCTCCGGCCGCGCCCCTGTTCGCCGACATGCCGGATCTGGACCGCGTCATCGTCATGGCCAAGCGCAAGTGGGGCGGCCATTGGCTCAGCCTGTGGTCCCAGGTGCGGGGTCGCCGCTGGGGCCTGGTGGTCGACATGCGCGGCTCGGCCACCGCCCGGTTCCTCTACAGCCGCCGGCGCGCCATCTATCGCCGGATTCCGGGCGCACCGCCGGTGCACAAGGTGGTTGAGGCCGCTCGTGTGCTGAAGGTCGAGGATGAGCCGCCGAATCCCTTCCTGTTCACCAGCCCAGAGACCGAGCAGGCCGCCGAAGCCTTCCTGGCCGGGCGCGGCCCGATCCTGGCCGTGGCGCCCGGCGCCAACTGGATCGGCAAGACCTGGCCGGCCGAGCGCTTCGCCGAGACCTGCGCGCGCCTTCTACGGCCGGACGGCCCGCTGCCGGATGGGCGGCTGCTGATCCTGGGCTCCTCCGCTGACCGCGAAGCGGGGCGAGCGGTGAAGCTCGCGGTTTCGCGCGACCGCATCGTCGGCGGGGAGCCGGGCAAGCTCGATCTTCTGACCACCTATGCCTGCCTCAAGCGCGTTCGCCTGTTCATCGGCAATGATTCCGGGGCCATGCACCTGGCCGCCGCCGCCGGCGCGCCGACACTGGGCCTGTTCGGCCCGTCCGACGAGCAACTCTATGGCCCGTGGGGGCCGCATTGCCGCGCCATCCGCGGCGGGCGGGACCTGGACGCCCTCCGCCGCATCGATCCGGAGCTGAACCAGGCCGTCTGCCACATGTTCGATCTGAGCGTGGAGACGGTGATTCATGCTGCAGCTACACTTTTGAAAGAAACAGAGACCCATGTCGCCGCAAACCTATGACCTGATTGTGCGCGGCGGCGAGGTGGTCAACCACGCCGGCCGCGGCCCGGCTGACGTTGGCGTGCGCGGCGGCAAGATCTCGACCATTGGCGACCTGTCCCAGGCCTCGGCCGGCGAGGTGTTCGAGGCGACGGGCCTGACCGTGCTGCCAGGCGTGATCGACACCCAAGTGCATTTCCGCGAGCCGGGCCTGGAGTGGAAGGAAGACCTGGAGACCGGCTCGCGTGGCGCGGTGCTGGGCGGGGTCGTGGCGGTGTTCGAAATGCCCAACACCGAGCCCACCACCACCGACGCCGAGGCCCTGGCTGACAAACTGGCCCGCGCCAAGGGGCGCATGCACTGCGATCACGCCTTCTATGTCGGCGGCACGCACGAGAACGCCGACTTCCTCGGCGAACTGGAGCGCCTGCCCGGCTGTTGCGGGGTCAAGGTGTTCATGGGCGCTTCCACGGGCACTCTGCTGGTGGCCGACGACGAGGGCGTCGAGAAGGTGCTGCGCAACATCAATCGGCGCGCCGCCTTCCATTCCGAGGACGAATACCGCCTGGCCGACCGTCGTCCCCTGGCCCGCACCGGCGACTGGACCAGCCATCCGGAGGTGCGCGACGCGCAATCGGCCATCCAGTCCACCGAACGCCTGGTGCGGCTGGCGCGCAAGGTGGGCAAGCGCATCCACGTGCTGCACGTGACCACGGCCCAGGAGATCGCATTCCTCAGCCACCACAAGGACGTGGCCAGCGTCGAGGTCACCCCCCAGCACCTGACGCTCACCGGCCCCGAGGCCTATGAGCGGCTGAAGGCCTTCGCCCAGATGAACCCGCCGATCCGAGACGCCTCGCACCAGCCGGGCCTGTGGCGGGCGATCGAGATGGGTGTGGCCGACGTTCTGGGCTCGGACCATGCCCCCCACACCCGCGAGGAGAAGGCCCGGCCCTATCCGGCCTCGCCCTCCGGCATGCCGGGGGTGCAGACCCTGGTTCCGGTCATGCTGACCCACGTGGCCGAGGGCCGCCTCAGCCTGGAGCGGTTCGTCGACCTGACCTCGCACGGCGCCCAGCGGGTGTTCGGCCTGGCTGGCAAGGGCCGCTTGGCTGAGGGCTATGACGCCGACCTGACCATCGTCGACCTCAAGGCCCGGCGCACCATCACCCACGGGGCCATGGCCACCCGCTCCGGCTGGACGCCCTTCGACGGCTTTGAGGCCAAGGCCTGGCCGATGGCGACCATCATTCGCGGGACCGTCGTCATGCGCGACGACGAGGTGGTGGCGGAAGGGACGGGCCAGCCGGCCCGGTTTGTGGAGACGCTGGCGGCGTGCTAGCCCTAGATCACGATGGTTTTGGATCGAATCGATCCAAAACCATGAAACATGATCGATTCTAAAGGGTTTAGAGCGGGGTGCGGGCGGAAGACCGCTTCGCACTGTTCATCACCCGCTCTAGTCCGATCAAAGCTCGCTCATCCCCGCGAAGGCGGTGGCGAGCGCCCAAACAACCGCGTCGTTCGACGATGCTGCAGGAGGCGCGCAGGTGAACCAGTCAGCAGCCCCGCCGATGCGTAACCCGCGCTATGCCCCGCGCCGGTTCGAGATCGAGCATCGGCCGGACGGATCGATCCTGCTCTGCAATCCGACGCCGTTCTCGCAGGCGTTCCAGACCACCAACCAGGCCCTCGACTACTGGGCCGACCGCAAGCCTGACGGCTTCTGGCTGGCCGAGCGGTCCGGCGAAGGCTGGCGCCGGCTGAGCTATGGCGAGGCCGGGGACCGGGTCTCCCGTATCGCCGGCGCCCTGGAGGGCCTTGGTCTCGGCCCTGGCAAGCCGCTGCTGATCCTAGCGGGAAACAGCATCGACCATGCTCTGTCAGCCTATGCCGCCATGCGCATCGGCGCGGCTATCGCGCCGGTCTCGCCACAGTATGGGCGCAAGGGCGCCGATCCGGCGCGCCTGGCCCATGCCGCAGAGCTGATCCGGCCGGTGGCGGTATATGTCGACGACGCCGAAGCTTGCGCCGAGGCGCTGGAGTCCCCGGCGCTCGCTGGCCTGACCGTCATCGCGGCGAACAAGGCGCGGCCGGGCGATCATCCGCTTGAGGCGCTGCTGCGTGAGGGTGCGGCGGTTCCCGACAAGGCGACTCCGGACCAGGTCGCCAAGCTCTTGCTCACCTCCGGCTCCACCGGCAAGCCCAAGGCGGTGATCGGGCTACAGCGCAACATCGCCCTCAACGCCGCCCAGATCGCCGCTTGCTACGTCGATCCGGAAGCCCCGGTGGTGGTCAATTCCGCGCCCTGGAGCCACAGCCTGGGGGCCAACGCCGTCCTGCACATGGTGCTGCATCGCGGCGGGACCCACTATATCGACGCCGGCCAGCCCAGCCATGGCCGCTTCGAAGAGACAGTGCGCAATCTGCGCGAGGTTTCGGCCACCTATCACAACATGGTCCCGGCCGGATGGGCGCTCCTGGCCCATGAACTGGAGCAGGATGAGGCCCTGGCGCGGATCTTCTTCGAGCGTGTGCGGGTGCTGCAATATGGCGGCGCCGGCCTCGCTCAGAGCGTCTGCGACCGTATCCAGGCGGTGGCCCTGCGCACGGTGGGCGAGCAGATCACGTTCGCGACCGGCTATGGCTCGACCGAGACCGGCCCCACCGCCTGCAACGTGCACTGGGAGAACCTCAGGACCGGCATGATCGGCCTGCCGGTGCCTGGCACCATGGTCAAGCTGGAGCCCCAGAACGGCAAATTCGAGATCCGCATCAAGGGCCCCCAGGTCTCGCCGGGCTATTACAATGCCGGCGAAGGGGCTGCCGACGCGTTCGACGAGGAGGGCTTCTACCGTCTGGGCGATGCTGCGCGGTTGATCGATTCGGCGCGGCCGGAATTGGGCCTGGTCTTCGACGGCCGGCTGGTGGAGAACTTTAAGTTAGTCACCGGAACCTTCGTCACCGCCGGCGCCCTGCGCCTCGCCGCCCTGTCGGCCATCGGCGGGGCGGCCCTGGACGCCATAGTCTGCGGCGAAGGGCGCGAGAGCGTCGGCCTTTTGCTGTTCATCAATCCAGCAGTGCGCGCTCGCCTGACGCCGCAAGCGTTGCGTGACCAGCTCATGGCCGGTCTCGGCAAGTTGAACGCCGCCGCCAAGACCCCAGGCGACAAGGTCGCCCGCGCGCTGATGTTGGAAGGCGCCCCGGACCCGCACAGCGGCGAGATCACCGACAAGGGCTACCTCAACCAGGCCCTGGCGCGCTCGCGCCGGCCCGCGGAGGTCGAGCGGTTGTTCGCTGAGAAGCCGGATTCCGAGGTGCTGACGCCGTGAGCCAAAATTTTGAACTCCGCTTGTTTCGGCGAACGAGGAAACTCCCATGAACGGCGCCGACGCAATCCTCGCCACGCTGGCCGATAATGGCGTCGAGGCCTGTTTCGCCAATCCGGGGACCAGCGAGATGCACTTCGTCTCCGCCCTGGACCGGGAGCCTCGCGTCAGGCCGGTGCTGTGCCTGTTCGAAGGCGTTGTAACCGGCGCCGCGGACGGCTATGGGCGAATGGCCGGCAAGCCGGCGGCGACCCTGCTGCACCTGGGGCCGGGCTATGGCAACGGCATAGCCAACCTGCACAACGCGCGCCGGGCCTATACACCGATCGTCAACGTCGTCGGCGACCACGCCACCTATCACCGCAACTACGATGCGCCCCTGACCTCGGATATCGAGGCCCTGGCGCGGCCCAACTCCCGCTGGATTGGGGTCGCCGAAAGCGCCGACCACGCCGCCGACCTGGCGGCCGAGGCGGTGCGCCAGAGCTTCGGACCGCCCGGCGGCTCGACCTGCCTGATCCTGCCCGCCGACTGCGCGTGGTCGCCGGCCAGCCGCAAAGGCCCGATCCTGGCGCCGTCGATGCGGCCCGCGCCGGATGGTGGGCAGATCGAGGCCGCCGCCCGGGCGCTGAACGTTGCTTCCCGCCCGGTGATCCTGATGGGCGGGCAGGCCTGTGACGCGCGCGGCCTCGCCGCCGCTGGTCGCCTCGCCGCCCATGGGATCCGGGTGCTGACCGACACCTTCGTCGCCCGCCAGCCACGCGGCGGCTCGCGATTCAGCCCCGACCGCATGGCCTATTTCGCCGAGATGGCCCTGTCGGACCTGGCGAGCGTCGACCTGATGGTGTTCGCCGGAACCACTCAGCCAGTGGCCTTCTTCGCCTATCCGGCCATGCCCAGCATACTCGTGCCCGAGGGCTGCCAGGCGTTGAGCCTGGCCGGCCGGCATGATGACGCGGTCTTGGCGCTCGAGGCCCTGGCGGACGCCCTGGGCGCGCCGGCCGAGGCCCAGGGGGGCGCCAGCTTCCACGCGCTTGGCCGCCCGAGCGGCGAGATCAGCCCTTACACCATCGGCGCCTCGATCGCCCGCCACATGCCCGAAGACGCCGTGATCTCGGAAGATGCAGTGACCGCGGGCCTACCGGTCTTCATGCAGACCCGAGGAGCCCGGCCGCACGAATGGCTGTCCCTGACCGGGGGCGCCATCGGCCAGGGCATTCCGGTCGCGATCGGGGCGGCCGTCGCTTGCCCCGATCGCAAGGTCCTCGCCCTGACTGGGGACGGCGCCGGCATGTACACAGTCCAGGGCCTCTGGACCATCGCGCGGGAGGCGCTCGACGTGACCATCGTCGTGTTCGCCAACCACGCCTACCGTATCCTGGGGGTCGAGCTTGCGCGCACCGGGGCCGGCAAGCCCGGCGCGGCGGCCTCCAGCCTGCTGGATCTGGGCGACCCCCGCATCGACTGGCTGGCCATGGCCTCAGCCATGGGCGTGCCGGCGGTGCGCTGCGAAACCGCCGAACGCTTTGACGCCGCCCTCGCCGGCGCGATGGGCCAGACGGGCCCGATCCTGATCGAGGCGGCGTTGGCGTAACTCCCACGAAAAAGCCCGCCGGCGGAGCGGCGGGCTAATCGGACCAGAGCTGTCGCCCGAGATCTATTTCTTCTTGTTGGTCGGCAACTGGCAGCCGCCGCCCATGGTCGTGATCGAGCATGGGGTCAGGTGCGGGGCCGGCGGGCCATTGGTGGCATACTCCATGACCCAGCCTGAGCCCCCATCGGCGCAGGCGACTTCGATCAGGTCGGAATTGTCGGTCTTGCCCAGGGCCCGGGCGCCGGCGACGACGCAGGAGCCCTTGCCCATCGCCTTCAGGTCGGCCGAGTATTTGGAATAGGATGCGCTTTCCGGGGTGAATGAGCAGCGATATCCCTCGGCCTGAGCCAGCACGCAATCATAGACCACCGGCTTGATGCTGGAGCCCATCGGGAAGACGCCGACGCCGCCATCGGTGCGGTTTGAGCAGGCCATCTCGACCACTTCCCTGTCCTTGGCGTCGATCGGGAAGGCGGCGTATTTGGAGACGCTGCAGTCGAAGCCCGCCTTCTTGGACAGGCTGGTATAGAGCGCGCTCTGGGCGGTTTCCGCCGCGCGGGCGTCGGTCAGGGTGCAGCCGCCGGCGATGGCGGCGGCCTGGGCGCAGCTGACGGCGGTCTTGAACGCGCTACCGGCTGTCTCGATCATCCAGCCCTTGCCGTCGTCGCAGGCCACTTCATAGATGCCTGTGCCGTCGGTGGTCGTACCCACATAGCGCCGGTCCTTGACGTTGCATTGCTTGCCGCTGGCGGCCACCAGCTTGGTGGTGATCGTCGCCAGTTGCTGCACCGGGTCGGTCAGGGTGCACTTAAGATTTTCCTTGGCGCTGGGATCGATGCAGCTGACCACGACCGGAGCGGCGCCGCCGATCTGGCGGGCCATGCCGTAGATGTAGCCCTGGCCGCCCTGGCAGGCGATCTCGACGAAGGTGTTGTTGGCCGAAGAGCCGATCAGGCGGGCGTTGGAGACGTCGCAGCTGTTGCCCGTCGTGGCGAACGAGGCCTGAAGGCCCAGTAACGGCTTGGCGTTGGCCGGCAGCTTGCAGGCCAGGCTGCCCGGCTTGCCGTCCGGACCGGGCTGGCCCATCGAGAAGCAATCATAGGCTTCCGGCGTCGGGATCTTTTCCTTGGCCACCACCACATAGCCCATGCCTTCCTTGCAGGCGGCTTCGTAGTATTTGGCCTTGATCTTGTCCGCGCCCGTCCCTTCGGCGATGAAGCGCGAGTCGGTCAAGGTGCAGGGGGTTTTGCCGGCGGCGATCAGGGGCGGCAGGTCGGTCGCGGACGTGTCCTTGTCCTTGGCATAGCTGGCCGAGGCGGACATGACGACACTTGTCGCCAACGCCAACGCGAGACCAATTCCAAAACGCCTCATCATCTGCTCTCCTGGGGTGCGTCCCTCTGGGCGCGGAGCTTAAACTCGCGCGTGCGCCGCGGGTCAAGCTTGGCCCGGACAATGGCGCTACAATGGCCGAATTGGGCCTGCAACAAAGCCGAGGCGCGCAGGCGGCCGACTTGATGGGGATTGGCATGGCGGACGGCATCGAAGACGGCGGCGAGTCTCCTCCTGAGGCCGAGCGGCGAGCCGCCCTGGTCTATCCGCTGGAGTTCGGTCCCGAATACGGCCAGGCGGTCGATATCGCCCCGGGCGTCAAGTGGATGCGCATGCCGCTAAAAGGCGCGCTGGCGTTCATCAATGTCTGGGCGATCGAGGACCACGGCGGCTGGGCCATCGTCGACACCGGCATGCGGACCGAAGCGACCTCTCAGGCCTGGCGGTGCGTGTTTGCGGACGCCCTGGCCGACGCGCCGATCACCCGCGTGTTCGTCACCCACCTACATCCGGATCATATCGGCCTAGCCGGCTGGATCGTGCGCAAGTTCGGCTGCCGCGCTTGGATGACCCGCCTGGAATACCTGCAATGCCGCATGCTGGTCGCCGACAGTGGCCGCGAGGCGCCGCAGGACGCCATCGACTTCTATCGCGCCTGTGGCTGGGACGAGGAGGCGCTGGAGACCTACCGCGCCCGCTTCGGCGGCTTCGGCAAGGGGGTCTATCAGTTGCCGGACAGTTATCATCGGATCAAGGACGGCGACGAGATCCGCATTGGCGCTCACCTCTGGCGGGTCGTGTCAGGGTCGGGCCATTCGCCCGAACACGCCTGTCTCTATTGCCCGGACCTGAAGCTGTTCATCTCCGGCGACCAGGTGCTGCCGAAGATCTCGTCCAATGTCTCGGTGTTCCCTACCGAGCCCGACGGCGACCCCCTGACCGACTGGCTGACCTCGCTGGCCAGGATCAAGACCCTGGTCCCGAATGACGTCTTAGTGCTGCCGGCGCACAACGACCCCTTCATCGGCCTGCATGAGCGCCTCGACCACCTGATCCGCGGCCACGAGCGCGGCCTCGACCGGCTGGAGAAAACCCTGGCCGAGCCCAAGCGCGCCATAGACGTGTTCGGCTCCCTGTTCGCCCGCAAGATCGGGCTGGACCTCCTGGGCATGGCCACCGGCGAAAGCATGGCCCACCTCAACTGCCTGATCGTCCGCGGCCGCGCCAGGGCGAGCCGGGACGACAGCGGCGTGGTCTGGTACCAGGCCTTGGCTTGAAGACCCCCGGGGGAGACCGTCAGACCGCCGGCAGCGGCCCGAAGATCAGGGCGGCGACGCCGATGATCACCACCACGACGCCAGCCGCTACGGCCAACGCCGCGCCTCGCCGCGCCTTGCGGTCGTGATAGCTTAGCCAGTCCTGGACGAAACCCATGGGAATGTCGGGGTCGGGGAAGCTGGGCGGCCTCGACGAGTTCTGGTGGGCCAGCCGCATGCGGGCGTTGTCGACCCCCAGGGCCTCCAGCGACCTGTACCATCGCCAGGCCTTGCGGCCGCTGGTCCAGCGGTTCTCGAACGGCGGACGCCGGCTTATGGCGTGAGGCATGGCGCATCGACTCCGATGACGCGGACGCTGCGCCTTCGACCGCGGAGGCAGGTCCACGTCTTGTCCTTCTATATATCGCGGCGGCCTTCGCCTCGCGAGCTTGGCAGTGGGTTGCGACCGCTCGCAGCCCTCGGTGGCGCGGGCCAAAAACCGTGGTCATGGCTAGGTTTGTACGATGCTCTCGCCTCGGTTGCGGGACGTTCACGGCAAATTGAAGCACGTCGGGCCGAGACCGAGGTCGATCGTGCGTTCGGCGACGGCTTCAGCTATCTGTCCCCGGTCATGCCGAGTCACCCATTGATCCGTCTCCACGCCTCCAGCCCAGATTTCCAAAACCATGTCCCTGACTACCCGTCCGGCGCGTCCCGCCGACGCCGCCCTGATCCTCGGCTTCATCCGCGATTTGGCCGAGTACGAAAAGCTGCTGCATGAGGTCGAGGCGACGCTGGCCCATGTGGCGGCGATGCTGTTCTCGGATCATCCGCGCGCATTCTGCGACATCGCCGAGTTGGACGGGCAACCGGTCGGGTTCGCCCTTTGGTTCTACAACGTCTCGACCTTCACCGGCCGCCACGGGATCTATCTCGAGGACCTCTACGTGCGGCCGGCGGCGCGTGGGATGGGTGCAGGCAAGGCGCTGCTGGCGGGCCTCGCGCGGCGCTGCGCCGACGAGGGCCTGACGCGACTGGAGTGGGCGGTGCTGAACTGGAACGCCCCTTCGATCGCCTTCTACGACAAGCTGGGCGCCGGCAAGCAGGATGATTGGACCGTGCGCCGGCTGACCGGCGAGGCCCTGGCGAAGCTGGCGGCGGCGGGCGGGTAGGACCTCAGGGCTGCGGCGTCGTCGCCGGCGCCAGATCCGTTGCTGGCGCTGAAGCCTGAGGTGGTTCGGCCGCGGGAGCAGGGGGAGGCGTTGGCGCTGGCTCGGCCGGCGCCGTCGCCGGCGCGCCCTCATCGAACTCCGGCAGGGGTTGCTCCGTAGCCGGCTTGCCTTCGTCGATCTGGCTTTGCTCGTTCTGCAGATAGACCGAGCGCAGGGTCGCATAGGGATCGGTGGCGTCGCTGAGCAGGCTTTCGAAGGCCACATCGTTGCGCGCGCGGGTGTCGATCCCGCCGACCAGGCTGCGGCCGAGACCCAACTCGGTGCGGTGGGGATAGTTCACCCAGTGCAGGGGATCGATGGCGCCGTCGATGACGACCCCCATGAGGTCGCGCACCGACGATGGACCGAGCACCGGCAGGAACACGAAGGGCCCGGACTTGATATGATAGCGTCCCAGCGTGAGGTCGAAGCCATTGTCGTGGTGCGGCAGGCCGCCCCTGGCCGCCGGATCGAATAGGCCGCCGATCCCGATGGTGCTGTTGGCGACGAAGCGCACGGTGGTGTGGCCCGCCTGGCGGAAGTGGCCCTGGAACACGTCATTCATGCCGACCACCGGCTCGCTCATGTTCACCAGCGCATTGTGAATGCCGGTGCGCAGCAGCGGGGGCGTGATCTTCTGATAGGCGAGGGCCACCGGCCGAATCACCGCCCGGTCGACCGCCATGAACACGCGAAAGCCGAATCGGTTGAAGCCCTCCCAGGGATCAGAGGCGGAAGGGCTGCGCATCTGGGCGGCGGCATGGGTCGCTGCGCCCAGCATCAGGCTGGCGGCGACGGCGGCGTGGGCGGATCGCTTCAACGCTCAACTCCCAGGGGACGGCCGAACGTTGACCGCAGGCCCGGCATATGGAGTCGGAGGCGCGTTGCGCAACCCTTTCCTTCCGGCTGCGGCTAGGATTGGGGCTGGGCTGGACGACGCGGGAGGCGAAATGTTGTATCCGCCCCAATCATAGTCGTCCCTGTTCGAGGTTCCTTTGCTGAAGCCGCCGCTGCCGATCGACAGACCGACGCCGATCGCGCGCCTGGTCGGGGCCTGCTGCGCCCGCCCCTGGCTGGTGGCGGGCCTGGGGTTGGCGCTGACGATCATGGCGTCTTGGTTTGCGGTCAGCCACTTCGCCATGACCACCAACACCGATGCGCTGCTGTCGCCCAAGTTGGAGTGGCGTCAGCGCGAGGCGGCCTATGACCGGCTGTTTCCCCAGCACGATGACGAGATCGTGGTGGTCGTGGACGGCAAGACACCCGAGCTGGCCGAGGCGGCCGCGGCTGCGCTCGCCGCCAAATTAACCGAGCGAGGCGATCTCTTCACCCACGTGGAGCGGCCCGACGGGGGTGATTTCTTCGCGCGCGAAGGCCTGCTCTACCTGCCGCTCAAGGACGTGCAGGATTCGACGGCCCAGATGATCAAGGCCCAGCCATTCCTGGGGCCGATGGCGGCCGATCCCAGCGTGCGCGGCCTGATGGGGGGGCTGTCGACGGGGCTGAGCGGTGTGCGCGCGGGCCAGGCGAGCCTTGCGGATCTCGACGCCCCGATCAGCGGACTGGCTGACGCCCTGGACAAGGTCAACACCGGCCAGCCTGCCTATTTCTCCTGGCGCGCCCTGATCAGCGGCAAGGCGCCGGACGCACGGGAGCTGCGCCACATCCTGCTGGTCAAGCCCAGGCTGGACTTCAACGACCTGCAGCCGGGCGACGCCGCCGAGCAGGCGATCCGGCAGACAGCCAAGGCGGCGGCCCTGGATGCGGCCCATGGCGTCAGCGTACGCCTGACCGGCCCCGTGCCGCTGCAGGACGAAGAGTTCGGCAGCCTGGCCGACAAGCTGCCGCTGATCGCCGGCCTGGCCGTGTCAGCGATCCTGGCCATGCTGTGGCTGGCGGTGCGCTCGCCGCGGCTGATCGCCTGTATTCTTCTCACCACGGTCGTCGGCCTGGTGATGGCGGCGGCCTGGGGGCTTTTGATCTTCCAGCGCTTCAATGTCATCTCCGTGGCCTTCATCCCGCTGTTCGTCGGCCTCGGCATCGATTTCGGCATCCAGTTCAGCGTCCGCTTCCGCAGCGACTACGCCGATGAGCGGACCCTGGACGAGGCCCTGATCTCGGCCGGCCACGGCATGGGCTATCCCTTGACCCTGGCGGCGGGAGCCATCGCGGTCGGCTTCCTGGCCTTCGCACCGACCCAGTATGTCGGCGTCTCGCAGCTGGGCGTGATCGCCGGGGTCGCCATGCTGATCGCCCTGGCGCTGAACCTGACCCTGCTGCCGGCCCTGATCCATCTGATGCGGCCGATCCGGGGCGGCGGCGACCTGGGCCGTGCGCCGCTGGAGCGCCTGGACGGCTGGGTGCTGAGCCATCGGCGGGGGGTGCTGTTGACGGCGGTTATCGCTGCGGCGGGGTCGGCGGCGCTGCTGCCGCTGCTGCATTTCGACTTCAACCCGATGCACCTGCGTAGCGCCAGGACCGAGTCGGTGGCGACGCTTAACGACCTGACGCGCGATCCGGACCAGACCCCCAACAGCTTGAACGTGCTGGCCCCGTCCCTGGCCGCGGCCCAGCCCCTGGCCGCCCGCCTCGCGCGCTTGCCCGAGGTGGCCGACACGATCACCCTGCAGAGCCTGATCCCGGACGATCAGCCGCCCAAGCTGGCGGCGATCAGCGACGCCAACACCCTCTTGGACTTCACCCTCAACCCCATCGCCGTCAGCCCGCCCCCCAGCGATGCGGAGGTGGTGTCCAGCCTGACGACCACCGCCGCCGACCTGCGCGCATCGGCCGGCGGGGCGCCCGGCGCGCCGCAGAATCATGCGCGCCGCCTCGCCGCCGCGCTGGAGACCCTGGCCAAGGCGGGGGCGGACCGCCGCAGAGCCGCCGAGGCGGCCCTGATCCCGGGGCTCAACACCGTGCTGGATCAGATGCGCGCCTCGCTGCAGGCCCAGCCGGTGACCCTGGCCAGCCTGCCGGCCGATCTGGTCCGCAACTGGATCGCCCCGGACGGCCGCGCTCGTATTTCCGTGGTCCCCAAGGGCGACTCCAACGACAATCGCGTCCTGCAAGCCTTCACTGCAGCGGTCACCAAGATCGCTCCGGACGCTAACGGCGCGCCGATCAGTATCCAGAACGGCGGCGAGACCGTGGTCGGCGCCTTCATCGAGGCGGGTGTCCTGTCCTTCGTCGCCATCACCGCCTTGCTGTTCCTGGTCCTGAGGCGACCGCGCGATGTGGGCATCACCATGGCCCCGATCGTGCTGACCGGACTTCTGACCTTGGGCAGCTGCGTCCTGATCGGCCAGCCGCTGAACTTCGCCAACATCATCGCCCTGCCGCTGCTGTTCGGCATCGGCGTGGCGTTCCACATCTATTTCGTGATGGCCTGGCGGGCCGGGGCGGCGCACCTGCTGCAATCGAGCCTCAGCCGCGCCATCTTCTTCTCGGCCCTGACCACGGCCACCGGGTTCGGCAGCCTGTGGGCGTCGAGCCACCCAGGGACCGCCAGCATGGGCAAGCTCCTGATGATCTCGCTGATCTGGACCCTGGTCTCGGCGCTCCTGTTCCAGCCGGCCTTGATGGGACCGCCGAAGACCAACATTTCGGACGCCGGCGAGCCGCTGCGGCCCTCGTCCTGACCGGGCCTATTTGAGCAGCTTATCCGCCTGGGCGTTCAGGTTGGCGGCGATGGCCTTGGCGTCGCCGCCAGCCGAGACTGCGGCCAGGTCGGACCGACGGGTGGTCAACTGGCTGACGCTGCCCTTGTAGAAGACATCGATCGCCTTCCAGGTCCCGGTGGTGGCGCGCAGGCGGTAGTTCAGCGCCACCGGCGCCTCCTGGCCGGAGGTCAGCGTAGTCTTGACGATCTTGTCGACGCCACGCGTGTCGACATTGGGATCGATCTGGAACGTCTCGCCGGAATAACTGTCGAAATTGTGGGCGTAGCTCGCTACGGACAGGCGCGTGAACGCCTCCACGACCAGGGCCTGGTCGCCTTCCGAGAACTTGCTCCAGGCGGGGCCCACGGCGAAGCGGGCCATGGCCTTCAGGTCGAAGGTCCGCTCGACGGCAGGTTCCAGCTTCTTGTAGCGGCCTTTGACGCCGAGGCTTGGCCCCTGCTTCATGGTGGCGATCAGGGCCTGGTCGAAGGCGTCGATGGTCTGCGCCGCGGGCTCCAGGTCGGCTGCTGCCCGCACCACGCTCGCCGGAATCGAGACGAGGGCCAGGGCCGCACAGGCGGCGAGGGGAAACGAAGGACGCATGCTGAGCCTTTCTGTGGGCGAGACGGCTTAGATAGTGGGTTTTGGCCGGCCCTGAAACGTGCGGCCGGCGCCGAGGTCGTTGGAGGCTATCGCGCCCGGCGGCTGAACCGCGCCTGAACCTATCATCAGCCGCTGGACTTGAAGCCCACGTCGTAGCCGCCGCCTAGAGCCTGATGGCTTCGCTCCGAAGCCTGAATCGTAATCTAGGCCAGCAGGGCCTGTCGCAGCATCAGGGCCACATCGCGCAACAGTTCGTCACGCGAGATCAGGGTCTCTTCGTAGAGCATCTCTTCGGCCGCATAGCCGAACTCGGTGGTGATGCGCGCGCGCCGCCACACCTCATCGCGCGACAGATGCGGCAGGAGGGGCGCATAGGCCTCGGTCAGGCGCTCGCTCCCCCGCCGCAGCGACTCCAGCCGCACATGGGTCAGTTGGGGCACGGCCCGCAGCGCCCGCAAGATCCAGATGGCGCCCGGCTCGCGCGCGGTGATGGCCGCGGTTTCGCGCAGCAGCTCCTCGGTCGCATCGCCCAGGGCCTCGACGCCCTGCGGCGCATAGCGGTCGACCCAGGCGAACAGGGCCTCGTCCTGCCGGTCCATCAGCCGCCGGCCCAGAGCCTCCAGCACCGCGTACTTGTCCTTGAAATAGCGGTAGAGAGCCGGCGGGGTCATGCCGGCGCGGGCGCAAATCAGGTTGGTGGAAATCCGCTCGATGCCGACCTCGCCCAGGAGTTCGCCGGCCACGTCCAGCAGCCGCTCGTAGGTCTGCATCGCGCGCTCCTGCCGCGGCGGGGCGCGGCGGTCAGCGGTCTGGGGGGGAGCCGAAGGTCGAGTGCGGGTCATGGGCGATTTGGAAACGATCCGAAGTGGGTGCGCAAGGCCGAACACGACGCAGCGTCTCACCCCTTGCGCCCCATCCATAGCGCCATCGTTATAGTAGTTAAAGCTATCATATTTAGGGTGCGGTCCATGGCCGGCTGCGAACAGCAAGGACCTGGCCCAGAACGCCGCCGACGGCGCCCTCAAACACCCGGCCGGCGTCACGATCCACCTGGGCCCGATGGAAAAGCTGGCGTTTCTGTCGGCGTAGGGCGAAGGAGCGAACCCGCCGCGCGTTTCGTTGGCGTGGATATTCGCTTGCCTTGATCATGCCACAGGCGTATCGCGCCGCCCGATATGGCCCGGGGCATGACCCGTGCGCTCGGAGTCACTTCGAATGCCTGGCGAACTCCCCGTCGCCGCCCATCGCGCCGAGTCCTCCGCCCCGTCCAAGACCCAAGGCGCTCCCGCAGAGCATCACGCTGGGTTCTGGTCGCTGGCTCTGGGCGCGGTCGGCGTGGTGTTCGGCGACATTGGCACGAGCCCCCTCTACGCGTTCCGCCAGGCCTTGCAGGAAGCCACGGGCGACGGCCACGTGCAGGTCGACGCCGTCTATGGCGTGGTGTCGCTGGCGCTGTGGGCGCTGATCCTGGTGGTGACGGTCAAGTACGTCCTGTTTCTGATGCGGGCCGACAACAAGGGCGAGGGCGGGGTGCTCTCGCTGATGGCCCTGGCGCAGCGGGCCAATGGCCGGCGCACCCTGTTCGTCTTCGCCCTGGGGGTTACGGGGGCGGCCCTGTTCTACGGCGACTCGATCATCACCCCGGCCATCTCGGTGCTGTCGGCGATCGAGGGGCTGAAGACGGTTCCGGCGCTGGAGCACTCGGTGACCACCTCGGTGGTGATCCTGACAAGCCTCGTCATTCTGAGTGGCCTGTTCGCCGTGCAATTCCGCGGCACGGCCAAGGTGGCGATATTCTTCGGCCCGGTGCTGGTGGTCTGGTTCGCCCTGATCGCGGGCTTCGGCGTCATGCACATGATGGCCGAGCCCGGCATCCTTCTGGCGATCAGCCCCAGCTATGCGGTGATGTTCCTGGCCCGCCACGGGGTGATCAGCCTGCTGGTGTTGGGTTCAGTGTTCCTGACCGTCACCGGCGCCGAGGCCCTCTATGCCGATATGGGTCATTTCGGCCGCTGGCCGATCCAGGCCGCGTGGCTGTTCCTGACCTTGCCCTGCCTGATGCTGAACTATCTGGGCCAGGGCGCCTTTGCGCTGGAGACCATCAAGGCCACCCACGGCGCGGTGCAGGACATGGACTGGTTCTTCCAGATGGTGCCGGTGATCCTGCGCGTGCCGATGGTCATGCTGGCCACGGCCGCGACGGTCATCGCGAGCCAGGCGGTGATCACCGGCGCCTTCTCCCTGACCAACCAGGCCATGCAGCTGGGCCTTCTGCCGCGGATGGTGGTCAAGCGCACCTCTGCCACTCAGGCCGGCCAGATCTACCTGCCCCAGATCAACGGCATGCTGGCGGTGGGCGTGGTGCTGCTGATCGCGGTGTTCAAGAGCTCGGACGCCCTTGGCCAAGCCTATGGCCTGGCGGTGACCGGGACCATGGCGGTGACCACCTCCCTGGCCTTCATCGTCGTGCGCAAGATGTGGAAATGGCCGCTGGCCGGGGCCTTGGCCCTGATCGCGCCGCTCTTGACCATGGATCTGTTCTTCCTGGGCGCCAATTCGCTGAAGATTCTCTCCGGCGCGGCCCTGCCCCTGGTCATGGGCGCGGCGCTGTTCTTCGTCATGGCCACCTGGGTGCGCGGCAACGACATCCTGATCCGCAAGCTGCAGAAGGACACCCCGCCGCTGGACGATTTCCTGGGCATCCTGCGCGCCCGCCCGCCGCACAGGGTCTCGGGCACGGCGGTCTACCTGACCGCAGACCCCGCCCACGCGCCGGGAGCGCTGCTGCACAACCTCAAGCACAATCGGGTCCTGCACCAGCAGAACATCATTCTCTCGGTCGAGACCCTGGAGACGCCGCGCGCGCTCGAGGGCCACCGCACGCTCGTCGAGAAGATCGACGACGACTTCACCCGGGTCACTCTGCGCTACGGCTTCATGGAGACGCCGAACATTCCCAAGGCCCTCGCCAAGTGCCGCGACCAGGGCCTGCTGATCGACATGATGTCGACCTCGTTCTTCCTCGGCCGCAAGACCGTGGTCGCGTCCAGCCGCAGGGGCTTGGGGCGGCTGCAGGACCAGCTCTACATCACCTTGGCCAAGAACGCGGCCAACCCTACGGACTTCTTCCAGATCCCGCCGGGCCGGGTGCTGGAGATGGGCGCGCAACTGAGCTTGTAGGGCGCACTCGCCTTTTGTGATTGCATCGTTTTTTCGGAAAACCGGTTCCCACCTTTCCGCACGATGCTCTAGTCGAACACCGCCGACAGCTCTTCGTGGGTCCAGCCGTCGCTGATACGGCGCAGTTCGCGATAGACCACGGCTGTGACCGCCAGGCCCGGAATGTTGATCAGCGCCATCCAGGCATAGCCCACGTGGGCGGCCAGCACCGGCGTCACATCCGCGGCCAGGCCGCCCAGCAGCGTGAAGCCGGACCAGAACATCAGCTGATAGGCCAGGATGATCGGAACCAGCCTGAGCCGGTTGCCGCGGGACAGCCGCTCCGCCCTGAGGATGGCGCGCCACGGCCCCGTACGCTCCTCCAGGGCCACCGGCGCTGCAGAGCCGATGAACAGGTTCAGCGCCACCACCACTACGGCGCTCGACAGGTAGATCGCGACGTAGGCGCCCCAGGTTCGTGGCGTTCCGGTGTAGAAGGTGGCCAGGCTCGGCGCATTGCCCACGAGCGTGATCAACGCGGCGACTGGAAAGGCTCGGATGGCGGCGGCCAGGGATCGCTTGGCCGTGCGCGCGGTTCCATCCAGCCGGCCGAACAGCAGATCCAGGGACAGGACACCGCCGACGCCCGAAAGGACGATCACGACCGCATAGCCGATGGTCAGGAACAGTTTGATCGAGGGATCGTCGGCTGGGTTGCTGCTCGTGAAAACCTGATTGTAGGCCCCGTAGTAGATCTCCGCCGGCGCGAACAGGAAAAGCGCGGCCAGCAACGTCAGCTTCCACCACTCCAACTGGGCCAGGTGAAAGCTGCGGGGAACGACGAGGCCGAACGCGATCCGATGACCGTCAGGGCGATCAGGGTCGGGAAGATCAGGCGCCTCCATTCGGACTCCCTACGCTACGCGCACAGCGCCATGTCCGGACTGGGATACGGGAGGCGTATCATGGCACGGGGAATTCAGTTTGGCTTGGCCCGCGCGAGTGCGATCGCGCCGTCCGTATTCGCCGCCATTTCAGCGCTTGACGCTCGATGCCGGGCGCGTAGTCTCCGCCACCACTCTCCGGGGTGTCCCGCCTAAGGGGCTGAGATATCGATGGGCGCGCTCTTTTGCGCCGGTGCGATGACCCGCCGAACCTGATCCGGATCATGCCGGCGAAGGGATGAGATCGGGCCTTGAGCCCATTTCAACCGACGTCCGCAAATTCGGGCCAAAGCGCCAGGAGCCTGCGGGCCATGAATATCCAAACCCCCATCGCCAACGCCATTCCCACGGGCGAACGGCCCGGCTCGCACAAGGTCTATCAGGCTGGGACCCTGTTCCCCGACCTGCGGGTGCCCTTCCGCGAGGTGGCGGTGCATCCGAGCGCCGGCGAGCCGCCGGTGACCATCTACGACCCCTCCGGTCCCTATACCGACCCGAACGCCTCCATCGACATCCACAAGGGCTTGGCCCGTCCGCGCGACGCCTGGGTCCTGGCCCGCGGCGACGTGGAACAGGTCGAAGCTCGCGCGGTAAAGCCCGAGGACAATGGCGGCGCCGCCGGCAAGCACCTCGCGCCCCAGTTCAAGAGCGACCGCAAACCGTTCCGCGCCAAGGGCGGCGCGGCCGTGACCCAGCTGGAATATGCCCGCCGGGGGATCATCACCCCGGAGATGGAGTTCGTGGCCATCCGTGAGAACCTGCGCCGCGAGGCCGGGTCTATCGAGCGTGACGGCGAGGACTTCGGCGCCGAAATTCCAGACTTCATGACCCCCGAATTCGTCCGCGACGAGGTGGCGCGCGGCCGGGCCATCATCCCGGCCAACATCAATC
>FSWM01000334.1_pt1 | contig 82162 bp, 71 predicted proteins | sample 1637841 | NCBI WGS metagenome assembly FSWM01 (sample SAMEA3914789, study PRJEB12502) | metagenome | biome: forest; material: soil | place: Canada | collected 2011-07-03 | depth 0.3 m | reverse complement strand
GGCACGGCCTTTCGGCTAGGTAAGCCACCCCGCGCGGCGCCAAGCTGCGACCGGTCCGCACTCGTAGCTCAGCTGGATAGAGCGCAGCCCTCCGAAGGCAGTTGTCAAGTCCAAAGCTGAGATATGAGTGGAGAAATATATTAGGAATAACAAAGACTTGTACCTTCGCTGCAAGTCACCGCAAATGTGCTGAAATGGCTGCGGAAGCACCACGGAAGCAGATCTGGGGAAGCGATGGCGAAGCTGCGAAAAGAGTGGCGTAGGCCGCGGCTCTCTTCGCAGGGAATGGCTTGATCGACCTGCGAATCCATTGCTCGGATGTCGTGGAGCGGTTAGGCAGAAGTGGAATGCACCCGTAGCTCAGCTGGATAGAGTGTCGGCCTCCGAAGCCGAAGGTCACAGGTTCGAATCCTGTCGGGTGCGCCACCCCCCTTGGTAAGGTTGGGGTCGCGAGTTCGAATCTCTTCGCCCGCTCCAAATTTCTCAGGAATTCAGAGCGTTATGACGGGGGCCGCGGAAGCGGCCCTCTTCGCTTTTGGGCTGGACACCACCCAGACACCACCGCCGCCGAAGACTCAACCAACGTTCTTGAAGTGACGGTTGCGCATCATCCGCGACCCGTTCTCGGCTGTGACGATGACCGGAGTCGGATAGTCCGGTAGATGCTTGGCATGGGCGCAGGTTGTTATTGCGGTCGATCATGGCTCTGGCTGCTTGCGCGACCTCAGCCTGGGCCATCCATGATGACCCCAATGAGCCAGGTCGCCAGACATAACGTCCTTTTATGTGTGGCAGCGAAGGGCCGAGATTTTCCGACAGGGCCGGCAATTCAGAGCCCGATTCCGTCCAATTTTGTGCGTGCCTGATCATATCTTACCGGCCATTGCCGCATGCGCTGGAACCGTGGAGCCGGCGCAGATGGCATCAGTGACGCGCATGGGATAGGTCGTGCTCGCGAAGTATCCCAATCCATCACTCACTTCTCCGGCCGATTAAGTAGCGGTCCGCAACACGTTGGCGCCAACGTGTTGCGGTTGGCTGTCCAGGCGCTTGGCGGCGCATGCACCGTTGTCACAGACAAAGAGTTCTTAAGGATCAATGGTCTTCGGATTGAGACTTGGCGCGGTCGCGCCCTCAGCTGGTCGAGATATCTATAAGGACGTTGAGCGTTCAAGTCAGTTTTGTGACGCTTCGATAACGCCGAAGTGACGATGCATACTGTGACTCTCGGTGAATCCGTGGACCGCTCCGCTCAATTCAGCCATTGCCGCCCCGACTTCATTCGGGAGTGGGGGATTGATCATGCTGAAACAAGGCGGACTCGCGGGGTGTGACAAGCCACGACTGGGCTGGCGGGCGACGCTTCTGGCGTCGGCGGCCCTGACGCTGGTCACGGCCCCGTCCGTCCTGGCGCAAACCACCACGGAAAGTGCGCCAACTCAGCCCGCGACGGGCGTGGCGGAGGTCGTTGTCACGGCTCACGTAGACCCGACGGCGACCGCCGAGGCGATCGCGTCCAAACGCCACAGCGACATCATCTCCGATAACATCTCCGGGACGCAGATCGCGGCGCTTCCCGTCTTCGGGCTTGGCGAAGCTTTGGCGCCGCTTCCGGGGGTCAGTTTCACGATCAACCAAGGCCGCGGTGAAAATCAGGTCATGACCGTTCGCGGTCTCAACCCCAACTACAACACGGTCACCGTCGACGGCATGCAACTGCCGTCGACCGATGAGAAGGACCGGACCATCTCCTTCGACGTTTACCCCGGATTCCTTATCAACAAGTCCAGCGTCTATAAGTCGTGGACAGTCGATCAGCCATCCGACGCGATCGGCAGCGTCACGAATCTCGAAACGCGCAGCGCTTTTGACAACCCCGGAAGCTACGTCGCGGGCCATGTCGACGGCGCCTATTGGGACCGTCCTCAGCAGGTTCGTGGCAACACGCCGTCCGGCGCCGCCGATCTTGTTGCCAGCAAGACCTTCGGAGCCGACGACAGGTTCGGCATCCTCGCCATGGGAAGCTACTATCTGCGCTCCTCTAACACCCTGAACACCACGACCTCGAACTTCGCTTATTATCCGTCATCAGCGGTCGGTAGCGGCCAGCCCGTTCTGGGTCTCGATCAAACGAGCCCCACCGCGACCGGTGAGACGCTCAAGCCCACTGACAATGTGGGCAACCTCATTGCCGTTCCGCAGACCCATCAATGGTATTACTACGATGACATTCGCACCCGGAAGGGCGCGTTCCTCCGCCTCGATTACGACGATCACAAGATGTGGCGCGCCGCTCTGAGCGCCGGCTATTTCGAGCATGATCTGAACGAGAACCGCTGGTATCAATATCTCGCGAGTGCAGGTCCGCAGACTCTCCAGACTCCGACGACGGGAAGCTCGGCGCTCGGGGTTGCCGGCCTCGACTTCGATAACTTTCTCATCGAGCGCCGCTCGCAGTATGTCGATCTTCGCATCGGCGCCGATTTCGACGCCAAGACGCATCTTGAGATCAACGCAAACTACGGCGAGGGGAGTTACCGCCAGGACTTTGTTGACTCACCATTCGCGACAGCGACGAACGCCAACTTTGCTTCCACCTACGACCTCAAGGCGCCGGGCGCTCCGCTACTGACGCCGGTCGGTACGGCGTACATGAACCCTGCGTCGTACGCACAGAAAAACTATCAGGCCGAAACGGATCAAAGCCACTCGAAGCTCCCGCAGTTCCGCGTCGATTTCCGGCACAACGCCGACAATGGCGACAAGGGGTTCGGCTTTGGGGCCGGGGGCGCTTATCGCAACCTGTCTCAGGTGTACGACTACACCCAGAGGCAGCTGAATGTGACCAGCCCCGCTCCGACTCTGGCGGCGATGGGCACGATCAACAAAAACCTCTCTCTTGACGACGGCCGAGGCCAAACGCTGCTGCTGGAAGATCCGGCGGCGGTCGCTGCCTATGTTGCCTCACACCCTGGTAGCTACACGGCTAACGCAGGCGACGCCCTGGCCAACATCATCAACGATTTCACACTGCAAGAAACAATCGCGGCCGGCTACGTCTCGGCCCGATACGCAACTGATCATTTCGTCGTGTTGGCCGGGCTTCGCGAGGAATGGACACAAGAAGACATCAAGAACTATCTGCCGAGCCCGTTTAACAGCACAACCAACTTCGTCGAAACGGAAACAAAGACTCCCTATTGGAAGCTGGAACCTTCTCTCAACGTCACATACAAGCCGATCGACACCCTCTTGATCCGCGCGGCCGTAACGCGGAACCTCGCTCGTCCTGATTTTGCGTCGCTGGCTCTGAACAGCTCGGCATCGCTGACCACCGCGTCTACAGGTGGCACCGCCTCCGAGACGATCGCAAACCCGCGTCTCAAGCCCCGTGAAGCGACCAATTTCGACGCTTCGATCGAATATTATCCAACGTCCGGTATCCTCATATCTGCAGCCGGCTTCTACAAGGACATTACCAATGAGCTGCTGAAACTCACGAGTACTCAGCAGAACGCGACGATCCCAGGCTACAGTCTCCCCGTCGCCCTTACGATCACGCAGACCGCCAATGCGAGCAAGGCGACGGTTGAAGGCATTGAGCTCAATTTCGTCGATCGAAGCTTCACCTTCCTGCCCGGCGCGCTGAGCGGCCTCGGCGCGCGCGCCAACGTGACGCTCTTGGACATTAAAGGTCCGACCCTTCGCATGGCGGATGGATCATTCCGGCAGCTCACATCGCTCGCCCAATCGTCGAAGTTCGTCGCGAATGCGGCGCTATTCTACAACTATAAAGGTTTCCACTGGGAAGTATCGTACAACCACACGTCCAAGCAGCCGATCAGTTTTGACACCAATAACCCCGCAAACGACCAATATTGGGCAGATCTAGATAGCCTTGACGCTCAAATCGGCTACCAGATCACCAAAAACCTCGACGTAAGAGCTCAGTTCAAGAACTTCAACAACGGGCTTCCGCAGAAGGTGTTGGGGCCGAAGCAGAACCTGAATCTCTCTTTGGAAGAAAACGGGCGTGCGTACTACGCGGGCATCGCTTTCCACTTCTAAAGTGATCGCGGAGCAGGTGGCTTGAAGGGCGCCCGCTCGCTCGAAACGTGAAGATCGGGCGGCGTCAGACAGCGATCGATCTAGGAGCCGAGACTTTGAGGTCTAAAGCAAATGCCGACGCGTAGGCGTTTTCTGACGGGGAGCGCCGCGCTTGCGGGCATGCCGCTTCCCGTCAGTCTGCTCGCCGCCATCGATCGCGCCGCGGCGCTGCCGGCCCACCACAAGACCGGTACGCTGCAGGACGTCGAGCACGTGGTGATCCTGATGCAGGAGAACCGCTCGTTCGACCACTATTTCGGGACGCTGGGCGGGGTGCGTGGCTTCAACGACCGGATCACCGTTCCTGAACGACGCGGACGGACCGTCTGGGAGCAGGCCGACGGCAAGGGCGGGATCGTCAGTCCCTTCCTTCTCGACAGCGAGCGCACGGCAGCCCAGCACATTCACTCCTTGCCGCACTCGTGGGACGACGCCCATGCCGCCTGGAACCACGGCTGGCTAGACAATTGGGTGCCCGCCAAGGGCCCTATGACAATGGCGGCGTTTTCCCGTCGAGACCTGCCGTTCCACTATGCCCTGGCTGACGCCTTCACGCTCTGCGACGCCTATCATTGCTCAATTCCTTCAGCCACCAACCCCAACCGCGCCTTCCTGCTGAGTGGAACGGTGGATTCCGCTGGCGCCCACGGCGGGCCCATGTTCCGCCAACCGCTGGAGGATGAGACCTTCCACCTGCGCTCGGGCCAGCCCTTTTCGTGGACCACCTACCCAGAACGGCTTCAGGCGGCGGCGATCGACTGGCGCATCTATCAGGGGACCGATCCCGACGGCCCGTTTCGCGCCGATCCTCAGGACGCCATTCCCGCTCGGCGCGGCAGCCGGCTGGCCGCCACCGACTCGGCGGTGAGCAGCTTTAATCCTTTGCGATTCTTCGCCGCCTATGACGAGGCCGACGCCGCTTCGCCCCTCTATGAGCGGGCGATGCAGCGCCGGCCGCCGAGCGTGTTCGCCGCCGACGCCAAGGCGGGCCGGCTCCCCGCGGTGTCCTGGATCTGCCCACCGCAGTGCGCCAGCGAGCATCCCAAATGGACCCCAGCCGAAGGCGCCGTGTTCATCGCCTCGGTCCTCGACGCCCTGACCGCCAATCCGGAGACTTGGAGCCGGACCGTCCTCTTCATTCCCTATGACGAGAACGACGGCTTCTTCGACCATGTCCCGCCGCCGGCGCCGCCCGGCTCGGCCGCCGAAGGACTGTCGAATGTCGACATCGCCGGCGAGATTCGCGCCGAGGACGGGCAGCCCTACGGATTGGGGCCGCGCGTGCCGATGCTGGTGGTCTCGCCCTGGAGCCGGGGCGGCGCGGTCTGCTCGCAGGTCTTCGACCACACCTCGGTGATCCGGTTCCTTGAGGCGCGCTTCGGGGTGCAGGAGCCGAACATCTCGCCCTGGCGCCGCGCCGTCTGCGGCGACCTGACGGCGGCCTTCGATTTCGCCGGACCCGATCCGGCGCCGCCCCGCCTGCCCGACACCCGCGGCTTCATCGCCGCCGCCGAGGCGCAGGCGACCTTGCCCAAAGCCGGGGTTCCTGACGTGCAGGTCTTTCCAGGTCAGGAGGCGCAGCAGCGTCCCTATCGCCCGCTGCCCTACGACACCGAGGCCACGCTGGAGGTGGCCGGTCCCGCTTCGGTTCGGCTCAGTTTCCGCAACGAGGGGCGGCAGGGCGCGGTGCTGCATGTTTTCGATCAACGGAGCGAGGCCGCGCCGCGGCGCTATACCGTCGCCGCCGGGACCCTCTTGAGCGACGCATGGGCGTGCGGAGACGACGGCGCCCATGATCTCTACATTCTCGGCCCGGCGGGATTTCTCCGTCATTTCCGAGGATTGCGGAACGATCTCGACATCCGGTTGGAGAAGCGTCCTGGCCGGCTGCACGTGGTCATGGCCAATCGTGGCGCGCGCGCGCAAGTCTTGACGCTCGTCGACCTCGCCTATGGCGCCGCGCCGAAGGACCTCGAGGTTGAGCCAGGGCGAATGGTCACGCTCGATTGGTCGATCGCCGACAGCGATGATTGGTACGATCTGGAGGTCTCATCGCGCGCGACGCCCGAGTTCCGCCAACGCTTCGCCGGGCATGTCGAGGACGCCCCGATCGGTCGGACCGACCCGGCCCTCGGTCGGCCGCCCCGGGTGTCAGCTCGGTAGGCCACCCGATGAAATGTCCCCTCATGTCCTCCGCGTTCCGGAGCCGTGACCGCGATCAAGACTGTGGAAAGCGTGAAACATGAGACTTCATCAATTCGCCTTGTTGGCGGCTCTAGTTCTAGCAAGCCCGGTTGCAGCCCAGTCGGCGCCCAAAGAGACATGGATCGGTGCGTGGGGTTATGCGCCCACGCCGCTTCCTCCGGGCCTGACGCCACCAACGCCGGACTCGCCGGCTAGTCCGCTTGCGGCGACGCCGGTCGCACCGACGACGGCGCGTCCGCCCACACCGCCGCTGCTGGACAATCCCGGCAATGTGCCCGTGATCACCACGCGCGCCGATCTGTCCAATGTCACGATCCGGCAGTTGGTGCGGGTGGCCGTGGCCGGCAGGCGCATTCGTTTGCGCCTCAGCAATGAAGGCGGCGCCGAGGCGCTGAGCGTGGGCGCAGTGCATGTCGCTGTCGCCGGTCCTGACGGCGCCGTGCGGCAGGGCAGCGATCACGTCGTAACCTTTGACGGCCACCGAGGAACGACGATGCCCGCGGGCGCGCCGCTCTTATCCGATCCGGTAGACCTGAGCGTGGACGCGCTCGAGAAATTGGTGGTCTCCATCCATATCCCAGGCCCGCTCTCGCCCAGCGGTCACAGGCTATTCCAATACGTCGCAGGTTCGCCGGGCGATCATACCGACGCCGCGAGCCTGCCCGATGCCCGACTGATGCTTTTGCCCGCTCTGGTGACCCAGGTGGATGTGGATTCCGTCAGCGCGAAGTCCGTGGTGGTCACACTGGGGGATTCCATCACCGAGGGCTCGCATTCCACGCTCAATAGCTTTCGGAGTTGGCCGGACCGGTTGGCGGAGCGCTTCGCAGCCGCCCACAGCCGCTGGTCGGTCGTGAATGCAGGCATCGGCGGCAACCGCTTGCTGCGTTACGGCACGGGCCCCAGCGCCCTGGCGCGGCTGGACCGCGATGTGTTCAGCGTCTCCGGGGTAAAAGCGATCGTCGTCCTGGAAGGCATCAATGATATCGGCCGCGGCTTTAGCCCGCCGACCGAGCCGGTCACCGCGGAGGCTCTGATCGCGGCCGACATGCAGATCATCGCCCGGGCTCACGCGAAGGGGATCAAAATTTATGGCGCCACGCTGACGCCTTACAAGGGCGCCCGATATTTCACACCCGAGGGGGAGGCGGTGCGCGAGGTCTACAACGCCTGGATCAAGTCGAGCGGGGAATTTGACGGCGTCGTGGATTTTGCAGCCGTGGTGGCGGACAAGGCGGATGCGACGGCGTTGAACCCGGCCTTCAACGTCAGCGACCGACTGCACCCCAACGATGCAGGCTACCAGGCGATGGCGAACGCCATTGATCTCAAAGAGATTACCGCAAAATAGCGATCGCATAATCGCGCTGAGCCCCATTGTCTTCGATTGAGGCAAGCGACGGCAAGGGCTGCTCCGTGGCCCTAACTGAAGGCCGACCGTCTAGATGGCCAAGGTCTGCATGAAATTGATGACTGCGGTGCCGGCGTTCGGAGGCGAGTTCAACTGGACGGCTGGCAAGCAGCGATCGATTTGAATTCCGGTCGAGAACGTCTTCTCTCCGTTCACAGGCTTGGAGGGTGCAGACGAACGCCGATGACTTTGAATTGCGAGGCGCTGGCCGCGACGTTTTCGGTTTCCAGCAGCACTTCGAAATCGTCGATCGAGCCGCCGTGGGCGGCCTTTTTCAAAACATCGGAAAACTGGCTTGAGTTGAACAGAAAATCCACGGCCGTATCGATGCCGGCCACGGTTGTCCCCTCGATCAACAAGGCGCGGCCCTGTTGGCCGAGGCCCCCGGTCAAGGCGATCAGCGCATAGTTCTTGTGGTCCGGATCGGCGGGGTAGACCCGGTAGCTGGCTTGCTCATGGCCCTGGGGCGCATGGTTGACGACCATGTGCGAGGAGGTGGGCGCGTCGATCTGAAAATCGAAATTCAACTGCTTGGAGAAGAGCTCGACCCAGGGGTTGCCCCAGGGGTCGCCGACCAGAATGACGTTTCCGGTCTTCAGGTCATCGAGCGCAACGTCCCGGGCAAACCTGACGTCCAAAGTCCGAGACAATCGCCCGGCCATCGCCGTCGTCTTCACCGCCATGATCAGGTCGGCCACGCTGGTATAGCGTTGCTGGCCGAAATACACGATTGGACTATTGGCCGGCAGGGATGGGTTGATCAACGGCAGGGGTTCGAGTTTCTTTTCGGCATATTCGCGGACATCGACGGTCCGGTGAGTGATGTTCATGGTCATGGCGAGGCCGCTGTCGCCTGACACCAGGAGGGTCGGATGATCCTGCGCCAGGACCGCCCGCCAAAAGACTGTGCGAGGATCCATCGCCCCCAACAAGTGCAGGCTGCCCCAGATCAAAAGCCCGCAGGCAGCTGCCGCGCCGAGCGCAATGAGGGGCCAGCGCGGCAAACGCGGCGTTAGCTGGGTGTCGTCTGTTATCGGCGCAAGCGCCTCGCCAGCGCCCCCGTTCCGTTCGAAGACAGGAATATAGCTGCCTTTGGGAATGGTAAGGCGCCACGCGCTGCCGGCGCCGTCGCCCAGACTATAGAGTTCGAGCTTCTGGCGAAGCTGGCGCGCCGCCGTCCGCACGATGGTGTCTTCACCGGGCTTATGATCGATCGAGCGGCCGAACACCTGCAGGGCGATCTGCTGCTCGGAGATTTCGTCAAGGCGGTCGGCGAACGTGCGCTCACAGATGTAGGTCAGAAAGTCCTTGAGCCGCGGTGATTTCTTGAAATGCCGACTGGCCAGGATGTGCTGGAGGAGTTCCTCGCGATCCACGCCGTCCGACGTATCGGCCGCGTTCGACGGCGCTTTCCTATGAAACATCCGCCAAAGCCCCAAGACCCGAAGGGTGTTGGCGCGAGGCGCCGATCCTCCGGTGGCGAAGCACGGCGCGCGCCCGTCTTCGGTTTGCCGACCTCTCGTTCTTCTTAGGAGATTTTAGGATCGAATGCGCGATCCGTCTTGCAATAGATTTGTTACAGTCCAGCCGATCGTCGACGCCCATGCGGCGTCTTGATCCTGTGATCGTCCTTGCCGGCCACAGCCGCCGGCGCCGGATTGTCAGCGAAGACGCCAGGGGAGGGCGGCTAACTGTCGCCGCGCACACGCATGGCGCACGGCTGCGCTGCAGGCGAACAGATCAACCTCACCCAAGCCCGATAGACCCCGGTTCAACATTAGAGACGCCTCGCTGTGTCTATGTTTGCAAAAACGGCGAGGAGAGAGTACGATTATTGGGAGAAATTTCCTGTTTCAGTCTTATGATATTTCTCGTCTAATATAGAGTATCGGGAATTACATCTAGTTTGCACATAAATACAGCGATTTAATCGCGTTATGGCGAAGGATATTATGCGAAATGGTCGCTATTGGCAGTATCTCTTCCCAAGCCGAGTGCGCAACTGAGGGCGCGGTCTCGCGCATATGACATGCTGTCGAGGCAGGCTTTACCCCCGCCGGGGGTCCTAGAGGTTCACCCGACAGCAATTCCATAACCTGTGGGTATACGGTGGGTGGATTCTGGTCATTGAGAGAATTCAATTCGGCGCATAGGCTTCCGCCTCCGGGCGAGCGCCTAGGCGCCGCGCTAACAATCTATTGGCCTGATGAGCACATGCGAAGAAGAGCGGCCCTTCAGCGACGACGAAGCGATGTCTGAGGATCGTCATCACAAGGATCAGATCGCCAATCGGCGCCTGCGGCCCGAAACATTAATGATGGGCTATGGCTACGCGCCGAAGCTATCAGAAGGGTCGCTGAAGCCGCCGATCTTTCAGACCTCGACCTTCGTTTTTGAAAGTGCCCAACAGGGCAAGGATTTCTTTGATCTGGCGGCCGGTCGCAGAGCGCTTAGTCCGGGCGAGAAGGCCGGTCTCGTCTATTCGCGTTTCAACAACCCCAACATGGAGATCCTGGAGGATCGCCTGGCGATTTGGGACGAAGCCGAGCGTTCGGCGGTTTTCTCCAGCGGCATGGCGGCCATTGCCACCACTTGTTTGGCGTTCCTAAGGCCAGGGGACGCCGTGCTCCACAGTCGCCCGCTCTATGGGGGAACGGAGACGTTGCTCAGCAACCAGCTGGGCCATTTCGGGATATCGGCGCTCGGCTTCACCGACGGCCTCGATCTTGAGAAGATGCGAACGAGCGCCCGCGCAGCTGCCGAACAAGGTCGCGTCGGCATGATCCTGGTGGAAACGCCCGCCAACCCAACCAACGGCCTGATCGACCTGGCCGCCTGCGCGACACTCGCCGGCGAGCTGGAACGCCTCCAAGGTCATCGGCCGCCCGTCGTTGTAGACAACACAATGCTTGGTCCGATGTTTCAAAAGCCGCTGAAGCACGGCGCCGACCTGTCCCTGTTGTCCCTGACCAAATATGTCGGCGGCCACAGCGACGTGATCGGCGGATCAATCAGCGGATCGAGCGCTTTGGTTCAGCAGGTCATCAGCTGGCGCAATTTATTGGGAACCCAGCTCGATCCGAATTCTGGTTGGGTCTTTATGCGCTCTTTGGAGACGCTGGACGTGCGCATGACTCGTTCGAACGAGAATGGTCGAAAAGTCGCCGCCTATCTCGGCGCACACCCAAAGATCGCCCGGCTGCACTACCTCGGCGACTTGGCAGACAGTGATCCGCGCAAACCCGTGTTCGACCGACAGTGCGTCCAGCCGGGCTCGACCTTTTCCTTCGACATCCGAGGCGGCGAGGCCGAAGCCTTCCACTTTCTCGATCACCTTCAGGTCACGAAGCTCGCGGTCAGCCTGGGGGGCACCGAGACCTTGATTTCTCATCCCGCGTCAATGACCCACTCGGGTGTGGCGCGCGAACTGCGTGAGGAAATCGGTTTGACCGACGCGCTCATACGCGTCTCGATCGGGATCGAAAACGTCGAAGACCTGATCAGTGATCTAGATCAGGCACTAGACACGATCTGAGTGGTCGGCCGGGTGGAGGCAGAAGTGCCCGGCGCGCTTCGGTCACCGCGATGACTGGATGCCTGACGGCTCGAAAAAAACCCGTCCGGCAGAAATGAGCCAGATGCCATGAAGAGAGCCCTCGACAACCATGACCAGCGCATCCTCGACGAACTGAGAAGCAACGGCCGCATTTCACACTCAGATCTAGCCGGTCGGGTGAATCTGTCTCGAAACGCGGTGCGCCAACGGGTCGAAAGGCTCGAGAAGGATGGGGTCATTCGCGCATACACGATACTCACCGACGAGCATCACTCGGTTCAGCGCCATCTTGTGATGGCCGTCATCTTCGTTCACCGCGTCGACCGTATGCGTGGCGGCAATGTGATAAAGACAATCAAGGCCATTCCGGAGGTAACCTCATGTGACGTGCTGAGCGGTGAAATGGATTTACTAGTTCGAGTTGAGGCAGCGCACGCTGAGCGTCTCAAGGAGATCTGGGATCACATCGCAAATATTCACGGCGTTAGAGATACGATCACTTCCATAGTTCTTGGATAGGAACTTCCGCCCGCCCGCCTGATGCACGGCGACAGGGCGGCCCTCCCCTTCCCCCGCCCCGGAGTGCGAAGAATTCCGTCTAATCCAAAAGCGACAAGATCGAACGCCGCTGTTGGTCGGTGATCGAGACGTCGCGGGCAACGGCTTCCCGAAGCGACTCTCCGGTTTCCATCGCAATTTTCGCTAACGTCGCCGCCTTGTGATACCCAACCACCGGGTTCAGGCTGGCGGCTTGGATGAGTGATCGGTCATAGAGTTCGCGGCACCGCGCGACATCCGCTTCGATCCCATCGATACAGTGGGATCGCAGGATTCCGATCCCGCGTGTCAGCAGGCCCATCGACTGAAGGAGGTTGAGCACCATGACTGGTTCCATGGCGTTTAGCTGAAGCTGACCCGCTCCCGCCGCCAGGGTTATGGTAAGGTCGTTGCCGATCACCTGGAAGTTGATCTGGTTCATCATCTCCGGGATCACCGGGTTGACCTTGCCCGGCATGATCGACGAGCCGGCCTGCCGAGCTGGCAGTCTGATTTCACCTAGACCTGCCCGTGGCCCGCTCGAGAGCAGCCGCAAGTCGTTGCAGATTTTGGAAAGCTTGACCGCGATCCGCTTCAGCATGCTCGAGATCGAGACGAATGCACCCGTGTCCGATGTCGCCTCGATCAGATTTGGGGCCGGCTTGACCGTTACGCCCGAGACGGCGCTTAGGTGTCGGCATGCGAGCGGTGCGAAGTCGGCCGGCGCGTTCACGCCGGTTCCGATTGCGGTGCCGCCCAAGTTCACTTCCCGCATCAGTTCGAGCATCTTCAACAGCTGGATGCGGTCCTCATCGACCGTTTCAGCGAAAGCCTCGAACTCCTGCCCCAAAGTCATGGGCACGGCGTCCTGCAGCTGTGTTCTGCCAACCTTGAGAACTTGGGCGAACGCCGTGGCTTTGGCGCGCAAGGACGTCGTCAGCTTGAGCAAGGCGTCGACCAGCATCCCCGCCTCGCGCAAGACGGTCAATCGGACAGCGGTCGGGTAAACATCATTGGTGGACTGGGACAGGTTCACGTGATCGTTGGGGCTGATGGCGCCATAGTTTCCGGGCGACAGCCCCATACGCCGCAAGGCGAGATTGGCGATAACCTCGTTCGCATTCATGTTCGTCGACGTGCCGGCCCCGCCCTGCATCATGTCGATCGGAAACTGGGCGCAGTAGTCGCCGGAAAGGAGTTCGTCGCAGGCGCCGACGATGGCATCGGCGGTGTCTTCCGACAAAAGCGACAGCTCTCTGTTTGACAGCGCGACGGCCTTTTTCACCATGGCCAGGGATTGGATGAAAGCCGGGAAGTCGCCAAGGCGAATGCCTGACACATCGAAGTTCTCAAGCGCTCTCAGCGTATGGATTCCGTAGAGCGCGTCTCGCGGTAAGGCCCGCTCGCCGAGCATGTCCACTTCCTGGCGAGTGACGTCGATGTCGATCACACTCATAGCCTCTTTCAGGATCGATCCCGGCTGACAGCGTCCGTGGTGTCGACGCCCCCTCACGACGTCCTCAGCGCTTTGCCAGCAGGCCGGCATGATGCATGGCGAGCTCTATTTCGTGGCCCGTCTCCGGCGTCACCGTGACCAGCGGCAAACGCACGTCGGGTTCGGCGAGACCCAAAAGTGAAAGAGCGTGCTTCGGACCCGCCGGATTGGTTTCCAGGAACAGCGCCCTGTGGAGCGGCATGAGCAGATCCTGTATCGCCAGCGCCGCTGCAAAATCGCCCGCGAGGCACGCGCTCTGGAATTCCGCACAGAGCCGCGGCGCGACATTCGCCGTTACCGAGATGCAGCCATGGCCCCCGTGCGCCATGTAGCCCAACGCGGTCGCGTCCTCGCCGGAGAGGAGGTTGAAGTCCTTCCCGCAAGCCATGCGCTCCAATGAGGGTCGCGCCAGATTCATCGTCGCGTCCTTGACGCCTGATATGTTGCGACAGTCACGCTGCAGGCGAGCCAATGTTTCGACCGAGATGTCGACCACGCTGCGCGGCGGGATGTTGTAAACGAGGATGGGAATGCCACAGGCCGCATCGATGGCTTTGAAATGCTGGTAGAGCCCTTCCTGCGTGGGCTTATTGTAATAGGGCGTAACGATCAGCAGACCGTCAGCGCCCGCCATTTCCGCATGTCGACTAAGCTCGATCGCCTCTTCGGTGCTGTTCGAGCCTGCACCGGCAATCACCGGAACGCGTCCGGCTGCCGCCTCGATCGTCAACTCGACCAGGCGCCGGTGCTCAGAATGCGACAGCGTGGGGCTTTCGCCCGTCGTCCCGCAAGGCACCAGACCGTGGCTCCCTTCGGCGATCTGCCAGGCGACAAGGTCCTGAAATCCCTGCTCGTCGACTTGTCCCTTTCGGAACGGGGTGACGAGCGCCGTCAGCGACCCTTTGAACATACTCACTCCCATCGTCCTTGGATTGGCTCGGGCAGGTGGATCCCGCAGGCGAGTCCGTGCCCGCCCTGCGGTTGACCACTTCCCCGAGGGGATCGGCGCGTTCTCTCGATCAGGCGCGGTTGATGCAGACGACTTTCGGCTGTGTCATATCTTCGTAGGCGAAACGCACGCCTTCACGGCCCAGGCTTCCGTATTTGAAGCCGCCAAACGGCATCGCATCAAATCGATAATCGGACGAATCGTTGATCATGATGCCGCCAGCGTCGATCCGGTCGGCGGCGTCCAGAGCATTAGCAAGGCTGCTCGTGAATATCCCGGCGTGCAGCATGTAGTCAGGGTCGTTAGCCAGGTCGATCGCGTCCGCCAGGGCATTGAAGGGTTCCAACACCACGACGGGCGCGAAGACCTCTTCGGACCAAAGGGTACATTGATGCGGCACCGCTTCCAGCACCGTCGGATGATAGAGCGATCCGTCCCGTCGATTACCGCACAATACAGAAGCGCCGGCGGCCAGGGCGTCGTTGACCATCTGCTCAATGCGATTGATGCTCCGCCCTGAGATCATGGGGCCGACATCGGTGTTTTCGCTGCTGGGGTCGCCAACGATCAAGGCCTGACTTTTGGCGACGAATGCCTCTCTGAATTGCGGGTAGAGGTCGGCCTGGATGAGGATCCGCTGCGCCCCAATGCAGTTCTGGCCCGCCGCCCAATAGGCCCCGGACACCGTCGCTTCGACCGCCAGGTCGAGATCGCAGTCCGCCATAACGATGATCGGCGCATTCCCGCCGAGATCCATTGCGAGCTTCTTGAGGCCGGCCGATCGCGCAATGGCCTCCCCTGTCGCAAAGCCGCCCGTGAACGAAATCATCCGCACATCGCGCAAGCCGACGATCGCCTTCCCCAGTTCGGCCCCTCCGACCGCGACGGTGACGATTTCCTCGGGCAGCCCGGCCTGCACCAGGGCTTCAACCAGACGCAGCGCGGACAGCGGCGCAAGCTCCGAGGGCTTCAAGATCACCGCATTGCCGCCGGCGATCGCCGGTCCCAGCTTGTGGGCGACCAGATTGAGGGGGTCGTTATAGGGCGTTATGGCCGCGATGATGCCAAGAGGCTCGCGTGTAAACCAACCTTTGCGCGCCTCCGAGCCGGCGTAGGCGTCAAAGGGGATGATCTCACCGGCGTTCTGCTTCGCCACTTCAGCGGAGAGCTTCAGGGTGTTCACGCACCGGCCAGCTTCCTTGCGGGCTTGAACAATCGTCTTGCCGGCCTCTTGCGTAATGACCTGGGCAAAGTCCTCCTGGGACGCGGCGATGATATTGGCGGCCTTCTCGAGAATCGCTGCACGTCTGTGGCGGGGCAGAGAACGGCCCAATCGGGCGCCGATCTTCGCGCGCTCTAGAAGTGCGCCGATCTCCGATGGGTCGGTCTCCCGGACCGAGCCCACCACTCGACCGTCAAAGGGGCTGAAAACGTCAATTTTCCGGCCAAGATCGGGCTGGTGCATTTGGGCTTTGAGCATCACGCGGCCGCCTTCTCGACTTGGCCGATCATCGACCGGTGGATCGCAACGATGTCGGAGAGCAAGGCATAGGCGGTCTCGATCCGCCCGGCGCCTGGGCCGATGACCGTCACCTTGCCGAGCAGCGCCGATCCAAACGACACGGCGTTTGTCGGGCCGCTCACCGAGGCGAGCGGATGTGAGAGTGGAAGCCGCTGCGGCGCGACCGTGGCTTTGACCCGGCCGTCGGGCGAGCGGGACGCCGCACCGACAAGCTTCCACCGGTGTCCATCACGCACCGCGTCCGTGACTTGCTCGGCGGTCAGCCCTGAGATGCCTTGGCAGGGAATATCCCGCGGATGGAGCGCGGCACCGAGCAGCTCGTTCGCGAGGATCGCCACCTTCAGCCGGACGTCGTGCCCCTCGATGTCGGCGGTCGGATCCGCTTCGGCGTAGCCGAGCTCCTGCGCTTGCTTGAGGGCGTCTGCGAACTCCAGGCCGGCTTCCATGCAGCCGAGGATGAAATTCGAGGTTCCATTCAGGATGCCCTCGAAGCTGTCGATGCCGGCGCCCGCCAAGGTCTGGTCGGCCATGCGGATTACCGGCGTGCCGCTCATGACCGCGCCTTCGTATTCGAAGCTCACCCCGTTACGCTGAGCCAGCGCCTTCAGCTCAGCCGCCGCAAGGGCTACGGGCCCCTTGTTCGTCGTTACAACATGCTTTCCGCTTTCGAGCGCCCAGCGGCAGTGGGAGACGGCCGGTTCTCCATCGACCGGATTGGTGAAGGTCGCTTCGGCGACGATCTGCGCCGGCGACGACTTGATCACCCGTTCATTGTCGGCTTCGGGGCTTCCGCCAGAAATCTGGCCAAACGCGCCTTTTTCGACTCCCACGGCGAGAAGTCGCGCCAGATCTAGGCCGTCCGGCGCGATGACGGATCCTAGGTGGAGATCAGAGACGGCCACGACATTCAGCTGAAAGCCAAGCTCAACTTTCCAGATGTTGTTCCTGTCAGCAATCAACTGGGCGAGCGCGCGATTGACGCCACCAAACCCTATGAGCGCTATATTATAGGTCGTCATCGAATACCCCGTCGTAAGCGAGGGGCTATTATTCGCCGAACTTGGTCGGCGGCGAAGTTGTCAAGGTGACGAATAACGTGGTCAGTTAGTACTTTAGGTGGTCAAATTGCGCAGTGCGCTATGCCCTCGCCAAGGCATGCCCTTTTCCGGTGATGGCCACCGACGGCCTTGCCGAGCCACGTCACCTGTCCGCGAGCGGGCGCACTTATGTCGCTGGGCGTAGGCGGCTGCCCCGTCACGGGAAGACGCGGCTCAGCGGAGGGCCTGAGGTGGCGCTGTTCCGCGGCGACGGGTTGGCCACCAATGTGGCCGGGCGAGGTTGGAGCGTTCGCAGGCGCCGGCGTGGACGGCCATCGCATCGCGCCAGCCAAGCCGCAGCAAAACGGTATTGTCGAGTGTTTCAATGACAAGCGTCGCGACGAGGGTTTGAAGGCGAAACGGTTCGCCCCCTGCCCAACGCTCGCGTCGCCATCCCGCCGCGCACGCCCCGCGGAGGACTCTCGCCGGAGGCGCTGCGCCCCACCAATCCGGGACGATCGCGAGGGGCTCAAGCAATTTGGAGAGCTTGGTGGAACGCCTCCCACAGCGAATTTCCACCAAAAAAGGCGCTACCCAACCGCCTCGCGGATCAGCCAAAATCCGGCCACTGCCTCGGTCGTGGCGGCATCGTCATTGTCCTGGAGGACAGCCCGGCGCCGTGCAATCGCAGCCATGACGAAGAGGGGAAGCCGATTGCGCTCAAGGGCGGACAGCGCTCGGGTCGACTCATAGCCCTCAAGCAGCGCCCGCGTCAGGCCTACCTCAAGCGTATAACGTGGCCCGCACCAGGTTGCGATCACTTCGGCAACCTCGTCCAGCAGATATCCCTCGTGTCGCAAACGAAAATTGATGATCCCCGACACCTGATCGTGCAGGAAGAAAACATTGTCCGGCGTCAAGCCACCGTGCACCCAGCCCCACGGCAGCCCATTCCTCTGCGGATATCTGACGGGAAAGCGGTCAGAAAGCGTCCTGTGAAATTTGCCGATCTCACGGCCCAAACTTCGGCATCGCGAGACGTTGGCGGTCTGACCGCAGGTGCCTTGCACCGCCTCGACAAGGGCGACCAGCCGCCCTGCGATTATGGCGCTCGCCTCCCCCGCGATTGTCCGGATTGTCGTCGGACATGGCACGTCCGCGGCCGCAAGCGCCTCCATGGCGAGAAATGCGCGCTCTAGATCAAAAGCCTCAACGTGACTCTCGAAGATGGTAACCACGATCTGACGATCGCCGGTGAATAGAAGATAGGTCGTCTCCGAGTCGCCATCCGCAAGCCCGACAATTGAGGTAGCCTCACCCAGGCCATAGACTACGCCGAGTTGTATCAAGGCGTCGTCCGATAGTTCCGTAAAGACAGCCATGTGATCAACTCGCTTTGGCGACTATTTCAGAACAATGAGCCCGATGATCGAGGATGGAAAAAGCGGAGGGAAAATATATTGCGGAAAATCACCTTCGCTAACGACATCAAGGTCTCGCGAGCTCCCGGTCAGAACTCCAGATAATCATTCCTGGAACTCGTCTTGGCTGCGATGCTGTAAATGCGGTGACCCATTGAGAGCCTGGTCGAGACCAGCCAACTCGCCCAGCGTGACCGGCTTCAGGGGTGGGCGAACGTGATAGAAACCAACCTCGGCGGGCGACCGAGCTTGGGCGGCGCTTAGGATGCGTGTGACGCTGTAGCCGCATTGGCGGCCCTGACAGGGACCCATCCCAGCGCGAGTTGCGGCCTTCACCTGGTTCGGGCCCGGCCGACCGATCGCGGCGATGGCTCTGATCTTGCCCGCGGTGATTTCCTCGCAGCGGCAAACGATCGTCTCATCTGTCGGCGCGAAGATCTGTGGGCGCGGCTTGAACAGCGCATCGAGGAAGGGACGCGCGGCCAGTTCGCGATTGAGCTTGCGCCGGATCGGGCGGGCCTCACCTTCAGCCACATCATCGCTCGTGCGGCCGAGCTTAACTGCGACCCTAAGCGCGGCCAACTTTCCCCGCAGTTGCGCGGCCTTGGCCCCGGCGATGCCGGCTCCGTCGCCGGCGACGAACACATCCTTCTGTGAACTCTCGCCCCAGCTGTCGACCACCGGCGCAAAGCAATCCTGAGCGACGTTCCATGCCACGTCGCAATCCAGAGACAGCGGGGCATGTAGGTTTGGCACGACACCCTCATGGACCAGGAGCAAGTTCGTCTCGACCACGGCCGTTGCCCTATCGGCTGTCCGGTAGCGCAACGCTTCGATGCGGTTTTCGCCGATCGCTTCGATCTCGGCGACGCCCCGGACGACCGGGATCTTGCGGGCCCGGAGCCTCTCGCTCCAGCGGAGCCCCTTGATGAGGTCGCCGGGCGCGCGAAGGGCGCCGGGCAGGTAACGAAGCGCGGCGCGCCATTGTCCGGGCGGGGTCGTATCCAGATAGCCGGCAATTTGGCCGCCAGCGTCCAAGAGTTGCATGAGATACAGCAATGGCAGTGGTCCTGCGCCCGCGACCCAGACCGGCGCAGCCGGAATCTGTCCCGCGCTCTTGAGCAGGATCTGCGCGGCGCCGACCGTCAGCACGCCTGGCAGGGTCCAGCCCGGGAACGGAATGGGCCGCTCCTGCGCGCCGGTTGCTAGTATGACGGCATGGGACTCAAAGACTTGCGCTTGTTGCTCATGACTGACGAAGGCCCGGAACCCAGGTTCGATCTGCCAGAGCCGTGCGCCGGGCTGGTAGACGACCCCGCTGGCGCGAAAGGCTTCGGCGATCGCCCGACCTTCGGCAAAGGATGGTCCAAGGATCGTGTCACGGCGAGCGGCCGTTTCGACTGATCGCCAGATCTGCCCGCCTGGGGCAGGCTGATCATCAATGACGACAACGCTGAGCCCGTGGCGGCGCGCCGTGAGCGCAGCCGCCATTCCCGCCGGCCCGGCGCCCACGATCAGGAGATCTGAGCGGTGAATTAGCCAATCCTCCGCTTGCCGGTCTGGCGTGTCACGCGCATCCCTTCGGATACGGGCTTCAGGCAGGTCTGCACCGAAGCGACGCCGTCCACCTCGGCGAGGCAATCAAAGCACACGCCCATCATGCAGTAGGGCCCACGCTTGCGTTGGGAAATGGAGGTCAGGCGCGACCAGGGTTCAACCTGGCGCAACAGCACGGCGGCGACGCTTTCGCCGGCTTCAGCCATGGCGGTCGCGCCGTCGATGGTGATCGTGATTTTGCTGGCGCCGGGTTCATGCAGCTTTCGGAACATCAAACCGCCTTGGGTGAAAAACGTCGAGTTGTGACGGCAGCCGGCCCGCCGCGATCCCTTCCGCGAGAAGGCCCGCGTGCATGGCGGCAAGGGTGACGCCGGAGTGGCAAAGGGCGACGAAGGCGCCGGGATCTCGCGGCGACTCCGCGTAGATCGGAAACCCATCGGGGGTCAGAATCCGCAGCCCGGCCCACTGTCGGACCAGTGTCGCCTCGCTCAGCGCGGGAATACTCTGAAGCGCCGTGTCGCTTATGGCCGCCGCGGCTTCGACCGTGGTGGAACCGTCAAACCCCGCTTCCTCGTTCGTCGTTCCCATCATGACGGTGCCGTCTCGCGTTTGTCGCATGTCGGCCATGGGGAGCGGGAGAAATGGCTCCAATCGCTCAGTGACGAGGATCTGTCCGCGCTGGGGACGCAAGGGAACGTCAAGTCCGACCTGAGCTGCGAGCGCCTTAGACCCTAGCCCCGCGGCGATCACGACCCGCCCCGCCGAAAGTCGCTCGTTTCCGAATTCAATCGCAAAGCTGCCGTGGCCATCGGCGTTGACGGAGCGCACGACGCTGCCTCCGCGAAGCCGCCCGCCCCGCCGGATGATTCCGGCGTGCAACGCGGCCAGCAGGCGCAAGGGGTTGGCATGGCCGTCGCGGCGCCCAAAACTCGCCCCAGTCACGGCGGGTCCCAGACGAGCCTTCGGCAGGAGCTTCGAGAGCGCGTCGTGGTCGAGCATCTCCCAATCGGGATCGGCGCCGACGTCGAGACGGGACATCAACGTCCGCCGCCGTTCGAACTCCTCTTCCCCCAGGCACAGCCCCAGGCCGCCGGTTTGCTCGTATTCGAGGTCGAGGTTGGTCGCACTGGAAAGCTCAGCACTGAACTCGGGCCAAAGGAGCACCGATCCCCGGGTCAGATGCCGGTACGCTGGCATCTCGAGACCCTTCGCGTGCAGCCAGACCAAGCCAAAGTTTGCGTTCGCGGCCCGGAAATCGCGATCTTCACCATCGAGCACCACGACGTCTACGCCACGGCTCGCCAGGCCGTAGCCAATGGCCGCGCCGACCAAGCCGGCGCCGATTACGGCGACGTCGGCGTTCATCGCATTTCCTCTTGCATCCGGTGACGCTAGGCGCCCATCTACTATTCGTCCAACTCGAAAATCGGCGTATATAATTCTCCAGGGTTATGGCATGGCGCGTCAGATCAACCTCCGCCAGATCGAAGCCTTCAAGGCTGTCATCGAGACGGGCACGATCAGCCGCGCGGCCGAGATGGTGAACATTTCGCAGCCGGCCATGAGTAAGCTCATCGCCCATCTCGAGGCGGATACCGGCCTGAAGCTCTTCGATCGGGTGAAGGGACGCTTGGCGCCGAGCCAGCACGCCATGCGACTCTACGAGGAGGTGGACCGCATTTTCGCCGGTGTACGCCAAGTCGAGAATGCGGTCGTGGCCATTCGCCGGGAGGAACAGGGCCGCTTGGCGATCGGGGTCATGCCAGCGCTGGCGAGCTCCTTTGTCCAGCGCGCCACGACAGGCCTCTTGCAGGAGAGGCGCAATCTGTTTTGTTCAGTCCAGTCCCTGAGTTCGCAATGGATCGTGGATTGGGTGGTGACGCGAAAGCTCGATGTCGGGCTCATCGATCCTGGAATCGAAAATCCGTATCTGGTCACCGAGCCTCTGATGGAACGGCCCATGGTCTGCATCATGCCGCTGGACCACCCTCTGGCGGCCAAGGACCACGTCGAGGTGCAAGATCTCGACCAGCTTCCATTTGTCGGCTTGGATCCCGACAACTTCACCGCTCATCGTCTCGAGCGCGTTTTTGAAACGCACGGGGTCAAGCCGCAAACCGTTTTGGTCGCCGGCATATGGCCGACACTTTGCGAGTTTGTGGCGGCTGGCCTGGGGGTGTCACTCGTCCACCCGCTCGTCGTTTCCGGGCTAGAGCATCGCCTCGCCGTGCGGCGGTTTGAGCCCGAAATCCTCTATAATTTTCAGCTTTGCCGCAGCGTCGACAGCCGGAATTCGCAACTCGTTGAGGCGTTCGCAATGGAGGTTCGGAAGACCGCGGACCTGATCTCGGATTCGATGCTTTCCTAGTTGGAAAATAGGAAGTGAGGAGGTTCGCCTTCTCGATCCGCATAGAACCACAGGCTTGCTGGACGCCGTTCCTCGCCACGGTCCCGTAGGGTGAGCTGCATTTCCACGGATGAATTGGGCGGGCCTTGGTCCGCGGATGCCATCGCGATCAGGCTTATCCATGCCGTTCTCTGCAGAACGCACATCACGACCGCTACCCGCAAAACCCATAACCTATGAGAATAGGGTTAGCGATTCTTGGTCTTTGAATGAAGCTTTTGTGTCCATCATGGTTTTGGGGTCTAGGGCGCGCGCGGTGCGCCTTTGGGGGCAATCACGAGGGGACACCACACCATGTCGGCGACCAAGAAGCATAGTCACAAACGGCGCATACTCACGACCACGTCGACCATCGCAATTTTCACCGGGTTGCTCGTCACATCTCAGGCGTTTGCGCAGACGGTTGGCGCGCCCGCCAATTCGGCAGCTCCTGCTCCAGCCACGAGCACCCTCGGCGAGGTGGTCGTCACCGCCACGCGGGTTGTCCGTAACGGCTACCAGGCCCCAACCCCGACAACGGTGATTGGGGTGGATGCAATCGCTGCGGCAGCGGCACCCAACGTCGCCGATTTTGTGAACGAGATTCCTTCCTTCGTGGGGAGCGCCACCCCAGCCACTCAGGTGGCCTACGCCAGCAACGGTACGAACGGGATCAACGCCCTTAACCTTCGCAATCTAGGCCAGAACCGCACCCTGGTTCTGCTTGATGGGCAGCGGGTCGGAACTGCCACGACGACCGGTTGGGTCGATATCAACACATTCCCCCAAGCCTTAATTAAACGGGTTGACGTCGTGACGGGCGGCGCATCGGCGGACTGGGGCTCCGACGCCGTCGCCGGCGTCGTCAACTTCGTGCTCGATAAGGATTTTAACGGCCTGAAGGGCGAGGCTTCAACGGGGATCACCACCTACGGAGATGATCGAAACTACAATCTGTCATTCGCGGCGGGCACCCCCTTCGCGGAAGGCCGCGGCCACATTTTGGTCAGTGTGGAAGGCGCCTCCGACGCTGGCCTCCGATATGTGCCGCGCTCTTGGTACGATGGTACTAAGGCTGTACAAAATCCGCACTATACAGGAGCCAACGGCCAGCCCGAGTATTTGGTCCTTCCACACGTTGGCTTCACTAACGGCAATGGTGTGACTCCCGGCGGCTTGATCATGTCAGGGCCCCTGACGGGAACCTATTTCGGGGCCGGAGGCGCGCGCGGGACGCTCAATTGGCCGAATCAGAGCAGCAGCAACGGCTCCTTCATTCAGGGCGGCCAGTGGCAATTAACGGATACCGCCACAGACGCCGATCTCCTGCCTTCTACGACGCACGAAAACATATTCTTTAGGACGAGCTATGACCTGACTAACCATGTCCAGGTTTTTGGCCAATTCTCTTATGGCGCCTCGTCATCGCGCGTAAACAACACGCCCAACTGGAATAACGGCAGCGGCGAGTTAACCATCCAGCCCGACAACGCCTTCATCCCCGCCAGCATCGCTTCGCAGGTCACCGGTCCCCTCACCTTGGGCACGACCAACCAGGATATGGGCGAAATCGTTGTCGTAAGCCGGCGATCTAACTTGCGGGGCGTCGTCGGCGCCAGTGGCGACTTCGACGCGCTCGGCTCCAACTGGACATGGAACGCCTACGCCCAGACCAGCCAAAACGAGATATTCGGCTCGACCGAATCCATGATGAACACCGTCAACTATAATAAAGCGATCGACGCGGTGAGAAATCCCGTGACCGGCGCTATCGTCTGTCGGTCGACCTTGACCGATCCGAGCAACGGTTGCGTTCCGTATAACGTCTTTGGCACCGGCGTGAACAGTAAAGCCGCCCTGAACTATGTCGAAGGCGCGTCCTGGGAGCGCATACATCTGCATGAAGACGTGGTTTCCGCGAGCTTGAATGGCAACCCCATTCAAGACTGGGCGGGCCCGATCTCCGTAGCGGCCGGTGTCGAATATCGTAGCGAGTCGGTGACCGGTAGCAACGACCCGCTATCATTGCAGTACGTCCACTACGAGGCCAACTATCATGCCAGTGTAAACACAGGCGGCTATCACGTCACTGAAGGTTTTTTCGAAACAGTTGTCCCCTTGGCTAAAGACCTGCCGTTCGCCAAGAACTTAGACTTAAACGGCGCTGTACGAGAGACTTCCTACAGTCTCTCCGGCAACGTCACTACCTGGAAGGTCGGCGCGACTTGGACGCCGTTCGACGACATCCGCTTTCGCGCCACGCAGTCGCACGACATCCGCGCGCCGAACCTTGCGGAACTCTTTACGGCCGGTGGGAGCAGTACCGTCGGTTTTACGGACCCTGCACATGGTAACGCCCCGAGCCAAGGCTTCGAGATCCAAGGTTCCAGTCAAAATCTGAAACCAGAAGTGTCGGACACCACGGAGTTTGGTGTGGTCCTGCGGCCGAGCTTCCTGCCGGGCTTCCAGGCCTCTGTGGATTATTTTAAGATCAACCTTACCGGGGCGGTTACTGTCTTGGGCGCGCAGACAATCATCAACGAATGTTTCGCCGGCGATACCGCTCTTTGTCCCGACGTCGTCCGAAATGGAGCGGGCACTATCACCCAGGTGAATGTGACGCCCATTAACTTCGCCTCGCAAGTTGAAAGCGGCATCGACATCGAGGCTAGCTATAGCCGAGACTTGGCGACGATCGCGCCCTTCCTAAAGGGCCGAATGACCCTGCACGCGCTGGCTACCAACTACTTGAACGACACCTACAACAACGGCGTCGATCCAGCGGTTGACTATGTCGGCGGCAACCAGGGGGACGGATGCTGCGGGCAGACGTCGCTGCCTAAATGGCGTTACTTCGCCACTGCGGCTTGGGACAACGGGCCCATTACGGCGCAGCTGACCGCACGCGGCTTTAGCGCTGGCGTCGTGGACCCGACCTACATCCAATGCGCGTCGAGCTGTCCGGCCCAAACCGCGGCCCAGGCCGCTCTCCATCCGACGATCAGCAACAACTCCGCGCCCGGTGCGCTCTATTTCGACACCAACTTCACCTACAAATTTCCGGGCATGACCAACACCACTGCGTTTCTGACCATAACGAATATCTTCAACAAATCGCCCGGCAATATCCCCCAACCCGACGCGCCAGGGGCGGCGGTTAACACCAACCCGACTCTTTACGACATCTTGGGACGCACCTTCCGTGTCGGTGTCCGATTTAGGATGTGAAGACTGCGAGCGCCGCCGCGTTCAGGCTCAACCATCGGGCCGCGCAGCGGTGACCGCCTTAAGTGGTAAATAGGAAGAGCGGCCTGCTGATCGGAGCGCATCAGCGGGCCGCTTTGCCATAGAGATGTTTCGACCTGAAGCTTGCCGCTCTGAGAACTGTATTGGTTCGATACCGACGGCGATATGAATGAAAAACGGGAGAGCGATCGCTCGATGAACAGACGGACATTGCTGCAGATGGGGGCTACGGGGACCGCTGCCGCGGCGCTGACCGGAGTCACCCGTGCGGCGAGTGGGCCCCGGACGGTGACCATTCGCGCACCCGGAACGTCGGGTCATGACTACGCTCCCGCCTTGGACAAGCTCGTCACCTATGCCAAGCGGGACCTTGCCTCAGCCGGGGGGCCGGGGATGACCTTCTGTGTCGTCGACGCCGAGGGCTTTGCCGCCACGGGCACCCTCGGATGGGCGGATATAGATCGTCGGACGCCGATGGGAGCCGCACACCTTCACCAGATCGGGTCAATCAGCAAATCGTTTGCGGCGCTGTGCGTGTATCGGCTTGCCGATGAGGGAAAAATCGACCTCGACGCCCCACTGTCGCGCTATCTCCCTGACGCCCCGCTGCCTGTCGAACCCATTCTCGTGCGCCAGATCTTGAGCCATACGGCTGGGTTGCCTCGCAGCGCACCCGTGTTTCCACGCGTCCCGGATCAGCGACTGTGGACCGGCGTCACCCCGGGAGCCCTATTCTCCTACAGCAATACTGGCTACGCGCTCATCGGCATGTTGGTCGCGAAGATCAGCGGCAAGCCCTATCCCTTGGCGTTGCGCGAATTGGTACTCAAACCGTTAGGGATCACCGGGCTGAGGGAGGTGCTTCAGGCCAGTGATCGCGCGCACTACGCGGTTGGCTATTCGCCGCTGGACATCAGCGGGCCAAATATGACGCATGTGCCCCTGGGGCAGACGCAGTGGACCAACTTCGACACCGCCGACGCCAATATCGGCGCGACCGCCGATGCGATGATAGGCTATCTCCAATTCCTGATCGCCGTCGGGCGGGGCCGGGGGGCCCCTCTTTTCTCCGACGCCGCCGCGCAACGCTTCTGCACGGTCCAGGAGCCGGTCGCCGCGGCGGCCTTTGGAAAGGGCGTGGGGTACGTCAACGGTCTGACGGTAGCTGACTTTGATGGCCACACCACATTTCAGCCTCTCGGAGGGATGACCGGCTTCAGCTCAGCGGTAATGGTGGACCCCGTTGCGGGTGTGGGCTGCTTTCTGAGCGTGAATGCGGCGATCTTGGGTTACGGTCCCGACAATGTCAGCAAGTACGCCTGTCGGCTGTTACGGCAGATCAGAGAGGGCGGGCCGGCACCAAGTCCCGTCGAATCAACTTCGCCGGACATCATCAAAAGCGCGGAGGATTATACCGGCGCCTACATCGGCCCGGATGGCGACCACTTTCAACTTGTGGCCCGCTCGGGGCGCCTATTTCTCGCGTCGGACGGCCATGAGGGGCGCATGCAATCGCTGGGCGAACATGGCTTTCTGTCCGACCATCCGCGGTTCGGATCTCATTTTTTCGATTTCGAGCGCAGCGGAGATGCTGTCACGGCCGTCTGGTTCGGCGCCGTACTCTATGGACGCGGCGCCGCCGTGCCACAGCCCCCGGTCCCCACGGATTTGGCGGCTCTACAGGGCGTTTACGTCGGTGACCATCCGTGGAGCGGGTTGTGGCGGTCTGTCATCGCCCAGGGCGACCGCCTCATCATCGAGACCAACTCCGTCTATCACGTCAAGAACACTTTGCAGCGTAAAGGCGATTACTGGCAGCCGGTAAGTGCTGACAACCCGTGTGAGCGCGTCCGGTTCGAGAACCTGGTGAACGCCATGCCACAGCGTCTCAGCTTCTCTGGGCGCGATCTGCGGCGTTTCAGTGGAATCTAGCTGTCGCGGGCATGCCCCTGCTCAGCCGACAGGCGTTGCTACGGAGCGGGTACATGACCATGCACGCGGTCCCACCGGCCCTTATCCGGCTCAAGCAAACTGCATGGTCGGCACTTTGCATCGTGAACAACGGGCGCGCAATGTGATCAACGGCGGTTTGCGCGCTCCGGCTCATTGCGCGATCGCGTCGTCCTGCCCGGCTTGCCCTAGACCGCCGACCATAACCTTAGAGAATGAAGAGCGCTAAGATTCGACTTTGACGCATGGACCTCTTTGCCGCCCTGTCATCAAAAGATTTCGGGAGCGAAAAGGGTGAAACGGATTTTGTTGGCCAGTCTGGCGTCCACCCTCGCCTTATTAAGCGCCTGTAGCCGCAATTCCGAATCGTCCACCTTGACGGTCGCCACCGTGAACAATGCCGACATGGTGGTGATGAAGAGCTTGGCTCCCGCGTTCGAGCGGCAGAATCCCTCCATTCACCTGAAGTGGGTCGTTCTGGAAGAGAACGTCCTGCGGCAGCGCGTGACCACGGACGTCGCCGCACACGCTGGGCAATTCGACGTCGTCACCATTGGCAACTACGAGGCGCCGCTCTGGGCGCGACAAGGCTGGTTGAAGCCGGTCAAGCCGCTGACCACGGACTATAATGCCGGCGATCTATTGAAGCCGGTCCGCGACGCGGTGTCCTACCAGGGCGATCTCTACGCGGCTCCGTTCTACGCCGAGAGCGCGATGACCTACTACCGGACGGATCTCTTCAAGGCCGCCGGCCTGAAGATGCCGGACTATCCCTCCTATGCGCAAATCGCCGACTTTGCCGCCAAGCTCGATGACCGGACCCACCAGATCTATGGCGTCTGTCTACGGGGCAAGCCCGGCTGGGGCGAGAACATGGCGACGGTCACCGCGATCGTCCACGCTTTCGGCGGTCGCTGGTTCGCGCCGGGGTGGCGCACGACGATCGATACTCCCGAGTGGCGAAAGGCGGTCGGCTACTACAGTACCCTGCTCAAGAACCACGGCCCGCCCGGCGCCACCTCCAACGGCTTCAATGAGAATCTGGCGCTGTTCGCCAGCGGCCACTGCGCCATCTGGATTGACTCGACCGTGGCTGCGTCGATGCTCAACAGCCAGGGCTCGCAAGTCGCCGGCAAGGTTGGCTACGCCCCGATGCCGATCGGCGACGACGCCGCGGCGCCGACCTGGCTCTGGAGCTGGGACCTGGCCGTGCCCGCTTCCTCCAAACACGCCGACGCCGCCATCAAGTTCATCACCTGGGCGACCTCGAAGGACTACATCCGATTGGTGGCCAAGACGAAGGGCTGGGTCTCCGTCCCTCCCGGAACGCGGCAATCAACCTATGACTCGCGAGACTACCAGCGCGCCGCGCCTTTCGCCGCGTCGGTTCTGAACGCGATCAACACGGCGACGCCGCCCGATGGGACCAAGTCTCGCCCCTATAGCAGCGCGCAGTTCGTGGCGATCCCCGAGTATCAGGGGATCGGCACTCGCGTCGGCCAGTCGATCGCCGCGACCCTCACGGGCCAGTCAACTGTCGAGGCGGCGCTCAGGGACGCGCAGGCCTCGACGGAGACGGCCATGCAGCAGGCCGGATACCCGAAATAGCATGTCCGCAACGATGCAAATGCGCAGGGACCATCCCCGGCCCGGTTCCGCGCGGCGCGTCCGCCGGCGCGGGGCTTGGCTCGTTGGCCCGGCGGTGGCCGTGCTTGCGGTCGGCTCGGTCGTGCCGCTGCTCATGACGCTGTGGTTCTCGTTCCAGCACTACAACCTCGTGAACCCGAACCTGGCCAGCTTCGCGGGCCTCCAGAACTATAGCGCGCTCGGCCGTGACCCAGCCTTCTGGGCGTCACTACTCAACACCATGGTGTTCGTTGGGTCGGTGCTCGCCCTGACCGTAGCCGGCGGCGTGGTGCTGGCCGTGCTGTTCGATCAGCCCTTCCCGGGGCGGGGAATTGCGCGGCTGCTCGCGATCGCGCCCTTTTTCGTCATGCCCACGGTCAGCGCGCTGATCTGGAAGAATTTGCTGATGCATCCCGTCTACGGATTGTTGGGCGCGCTATCGCGAAGCGTCGGACGCGCGCCGGTCGATTGGTTCGCGGACTACCCGATGGTCTCGCTCGTGCTGATCCTGTCATGGGAGTGGCTGCCCTTCGCATTGCTCATCCTGCTCACCGCCCTGCAGTCTCTGGATCGGGAGCAGCGCGAGGCGGCGCGCATGGACGGCGCGGGCGCGCTCGCTCAGTTCTACTTCATCACCCTGCCCCACCTGAGCCGTGCGATCGGGGTGGTGATTATGATGGAGGCCATCTTCCTGTTGGCGGTCTTCGCCGAGATCTTTGTGACCACCTCCGGGGGGCCCGGAACAGCGACCACCAATCTGGCCTTCCTGATCTATGGTCGAGCCCTGCTGCAGTTCGATGTCGGCGGCGCCTCCGCGGGCGGGGTGGTCGCCATCATTCTCGCCAACCTTGTCGCCATCGGCCTGGCTCGGACCGTGTCAAAGCGGCTGGAGGCCTGATCATGCGGACCGGGCTCCTGCACCGCGCCATGATCGCCACGCTCGGGTGGACGGTCGCCCTGGCGTTGTTCTTCCCGATCTTTCTGATGGTCCTCACCAGCTTCAAGACCGAGGAGGCCGCGGTCGCCGGCCGCGGCCTTTTTGATTTCGCGCCGACTCTGGCGAGCTATGCCGCGATGTTCCAGCAGGCGGACTACCTCGGCTTCGCGCTCAATAGCGTGGCGGTCTCTCTCGGCGCCACCGCCGTGGCCTTGGCGTTAGGCGTGCCGACCGCCTATGCCATGGCCTTCCACCCGACGTCGCGCACCCGCGGGATCTTGTTGTGGATGTTGTCGACCAAGATGCTGCCCCCCGTGGGCGTGCTCATGCCGATCTACCTCATCTTCCGCACCGGCGGCCTACTGGACACGCGCGTGAGCCTCGTCGCGATGGATGCGCTGATGAACCTGCCCATTGTGGTGTGGATGCTGTTCACCTTCTTCAAGGACATCCCGCGCGAGATCCTCGAGGCCGGCCGGATGGATGGCGCCGGGCTGATCGATGAGATCTGGCGCCTGCTTCTCCCGCTGGCCTTGCCCGGCATCGCCTCGACCAGTCTGCTCTCGGTCATCCTGTGCTGGAACGAGGGCTTCTGGAGCCTCAACCTGACCTCGGCCGCCGCCGCGCCGCTGACCGTGTTCATCGCCTCCTTCTCCAGCCCGGAGGGCCTGTTCTTCGCCAAACTCTCGGCGGCGTCCACGGTCGCCGTGGCGCCCATCCTCGCACTCGGCTGGCTTGGACAGCGCCAGATGGTGCGCGGCCTGACCTTCGGCGCAGTCAAGTAAGCACCCAATCATGTCGACCCTAAACCTGAAAAACCTGCGGAAATCCTTTGGCGAGGTCACGATCATAGAGGACCTCAGCCTGGATATTGCGGACGGCGAATTCGTGGTCTTCGTGGGTCCGTACGGCAGCGGCAAGTCCACGCTTATCCGCATGATCGCTGGCCTGGACGACATCACCGACGGCGAGCTCTTCATCGACGGCGCGCGCGCGAACGATGTCGGCCCGGCCGATCGCGGCTTGGCGATGGTGTTCCAATCCTACGCTCTCTATCCGCACATGACGGTGCGCGAGAATATGGGGTTCGCCCTGCGATTGGCGCGGGTTCCTCGCGCGGAGCGCGAGCGCAAGGTCGAGGAAGCCGCCCGGACCCTGCATCTCAAGGACTACCTGGACCGCAAACCGGGCCAGCTCTCCGGCGGCCAGCGTCAGCGTGTCGCCATCGGCCGGGCGATCGTTCGCAGCCCGAAGGTGTTCCTTTTCGACGAGCCCCTCTCGAACCTAGACGCCGCCCTGCGTGGCCAGATGCGTACTGAACTCGCCCGGCTGCATGCCGATCTCGCAGCCACGATGATCTATGTCACGCACGATCAGGTCGAGGCGATGACGCTGGCGGACCGCATCGTGGTGCTGCGCGACGGCCGGGTGGAACAGGTTGGCGCGCCGCTGGACCTCTACAGGCGACCCGCGAACCTGTTCGTGGCTCAATTCATCGGTTCACCGCGGATGAACCGACTGCCGGTCTCGCTGGTCCGCGCGGACGCCATAGGCTGCCTTGTCGAGCTTCCCGGCGGCGCGGAGATGCATCTGGGATTCGATGGACGTGGCCTTGAAGCCGGCGATCAGGTGACCTTGGGTGTTCGGCCGGAGGGGCTGCGGCCGGCGGATTCCGGCGCCCTGGGCGGCGTCGTGACCCTCGTCGAGCAGCTCGGCGCGGTGTCGCTCGTCCACGCAGACATTGACGCTGCTAAAGGCGTCATCGCTCAGCTTGCGGCCAGCGACGAATTCCACCATGGCGACCCGATACGGTTTTCTGTCGATCAGGCCCATTGCCACCTGTTCGACAGTTCGGAGCGCGCGCTGCAGCGGCTCGAATGCCAACACGCGCCGGGTGGCCGGCCATGATCCTCGTCTGTGGCGAAGCCTTGATCGATCTGTTCGCGCGGACTGACGGCAGTATCGGAGCCATCCTGGAGGCGCGCGCCGGCGGCTCACCTCTCAATGTCGCCTCGGGCATCGCCCGCCTGGGCGCGCCCACGGCGTTCCTCGGTAGCGTTTCGACGGATTACTTCGGCGACCTTCTGATGCGGACCGCCCTTTCCGAGGGGATCGACACGTCGATGGTCAAGCGCTCGCCCAGGCCGACGCCGCTCGTCGCGGTCACCCCCGATGCGCTGGGGCACCCCGCCTATTGCTTCTATGCGCACCAGACCGCCGAGGGTGATCTCGATCTCCCCGACATTCCGGTGCAGTTGCCCGCAAGCGTCGGGGCCATCGCGATGGGCTCCTACGCCCTAGCGATCGAGCCGATTGGCGCAAGCCTTCTCGCCCTGGCCCAGCGCGAGCGCGAACGACGGGTCATCAGCCTCGACCCCAACCTTCGCCCGACCATGGTCGGCCCGATCGCCCAGTGGCGTGCGCGCTTCGACGCAATGGCGCGCTGCGCGGCGATCGTAAAGCTGAGCGAAGAAGACTTCGTGGGCGGCTGGGGTGATCTGTCGGGTGCCGAGGCCGTCGCTGAGCGCTACCTGTCCCAAGGCGTCCGGCTGGTGATCATGACGCGTGGCGCCGCAGGCGCGACCGCCTGGTGGAGCGGCGGCGGCCTCACCTTGCCCGGGCGGGTCGTTCCGGTGGTCGACGCCGTGGGCGCCGGCGATAGCTTCCATGCCGGCCTGCTCGCCCGACTGGCCCATCGCCGGCTGCTCGACCGCGGTGCCCTCGCCCAGCTCGACCGGACGATTGTCCAGGACGCCGTTGGCTATGCCATCGCTGCGGCAAGCCTCACCTGCGGCCGGCGCGGCCCAAACCTGCCGCGGCGCGCTGACATGGAGGCGGTTTTCGGCGCCGACTAGCCCAACCTTGTTTGGCCAAACCCCTTCATCGGAATTCGACATGCCTGAATCCTTGTCGCTGTCACGGGCCACCCTGGGGCGCCTATCGCCACCGATCCTTCTTCCCGACTACGACGTGACGGCCGTGCGCGCCGGCATCGTTCACCTGGGGCTGGGCGGCTTCCACCGCGCGCACATGGCCCGCTACACCCATGACCTGATGCAAGTGCAACCCGAGGCGCTCGGCTGGGGAATTGTCGGGGTCGGACTGCTCGAACCGGACCGGCGGGTCTGGGAGGCGCTGCACCCGCAGGACGGCCTTTACACGCTGATCGAGCGTCAAGACGCGCAGGAGGTCGTCTCGGTCATCGGCGCGCTCTGCCGGGTGATCTTCGCGGGCGAGTCGTCCGCGGGCGTTCTCGCCGCGATCGACAATCCGGCGGTTCGAATCGTCAGCCTGACGGTGACCGAGAACGGCTATTGCCTGAATCCGGCGACCAAGCGCCTCGATCCTTCGCATCCGGCGATCCTGCACGATCTTTCGAGCGGCGCCCCGCCTAGAAGCGCCATCGGCATCCTGGTGGAGGCCTATCGCCGCCGATGGGCCTCAGGATCGCCGGCGTTCAGCGCCCTGAGTTGCGACAATCTGCAGGCCAATGGTGTGATCCTGCATGACGCGGTCATCGCCATGGCCGAGCTCCGGAATCCGGGACTTGCGGAATGGATCGATGCGAGCGCGTGCTTCCCGAGCACTATGGTCGATCGGATCACGCCCACCACGACGCCAGACGACATCGCCCAGCTGGCGCAGCGGTTCGCTGTGGCCGACCGCTGGCCTGTATGTTCCGAAATGTTCCGCCAGTGGGTCATTGAGGATCGGTTCGTCCAGGGCCGCCCGCAGTGGGAAGCGGTCGGCGCGCAGTTTGTGTCCGAGGTGGCGCCTTACGAAGCCATGAAGCTGCGGCTGCTGAACGCCAGCCACCTGGCGATTGCCGCGCTGGGCCAACTCGCCGGCTATTCCTACGTCGACGAGACGATGCAGGATGACGCCTTCCTCAGCTATATGCAGGCCCTTATGGATCGTGAGACCGGTCCTACCCTTCCGCCGGTCCCGGGGATCGACCTCTCCCACTATAAAGCCCAGCTGATCGCGCGGTTCGCCAATCCGCGGATCAAGGACACGCTCCAGCGGATCAACACCGACGCCCCGCTCAACCTGTTGCTCGACCCTCTTCGCGACCGGTTGGCCGCAAGCGAAAGCTGCGAATTGCTCACCTTGGCGCTGGCCGCGTGGATGCGGCGGCTGGCCGCTACAGACGATCAGGGCCGCCCGCTGACGATCACTCACCCCCAGGCCGGTCTGTTGTGCGAAACCGCCAGGCAAGGCGGCGCGGACCCGCGCGCATTGCTGGCGATACGGTCGCTATTTGGCGATCTCATCGACAACCACACGTTCGTGGCTGAGCTCACGCCCCACCTCGCCTCACTCTACGAGTCTGGCGCGCGGTGTGCGTTGGCGAAGTTGGCTGCTGTCAGCCAAAGTCAGGACCGGATCGGCCACGCTAAGGCGTGAGACATTTCTCGCCAGCGGCCGATGTCCCAAACCTATAACCCTGAGGAATGAGGTGGGTAATTCTCGGTCATTGAATACATTCTGTCTGCCCTCTAACCTCCGGCTTTGGGTCGCTTTCACGGTAGCGCGCACATGATGATGTTGGAGCGAACTAATCCGCGGACCGCCAAGTTGATCCCAGCCTGGCTGGGCAACCATGGAAAGTGAGCGCGTCGGTAGCGCCCGAGACAGCCGTCTCGTGCGTGCTGCGTCTCAGAACATCTTCCCGCCGCTTAAGGCCCGCCACGCGGTTCTGGCGATCCTGTTTATGACTTGGGTGTTCTCACTCATGAACAGAATGGCCATGTCCGTGGCCATCCCCTACATCGCCTCCGACTATCATCTTAGCCCCTCTGCCAGCGGACTTTTGCTGAGCGTTTTCTTCGCCGCATATTCAATCACCCAAATCCCAGGCGGCCTGCTTGCCGACGTATTTGGCGCTCGCAGGGTCGCCACGGTGGCAATGGTGTGGTGGTCGGTTTTCACGGCGATCACCGGCGCCGCCGCCAACTTCGCTCAGATGCTGGTTGTCAGGTTTCTCTTTGGCCTGGGTGAGGGAATGTTCCCAGCCTGCTCGTTCAAAACGATAGCCGTCTGGTTTCCTAAGAAGGAACGTGCGACGGCTAACGCTATAATGCTTGCTTCCAATCCCCTTGGGGCAGCCATTGCTCCCCTCGCCGTCGTTGGGATCATGTCATTTTTGGGCTGGCGAGCAGTCTTTTACAGCCTGTTCATTCCGGGACTGCTGACGGCGCTTCTTTTCTGGCACTTTGTCCCAGACAAACCCTCGGCAAGCCGCTTTGTCTCACCTGAGGAACTGACCGAAATCGAGGAAGGCGGGGACGCCGCCGCATCCAGTGCGGCGCCTAAGGGGACGCTCTCGAAAATCCTGCGAGAGGCCAGCAGTTGGAAGTACTTCTTCGTTTTGTTTACGTTTAATATCGCCTACTGGGGGTTCTCGGCGTGGCTTCCTACGTACCTAGTAAAGGCGCGCGGCTTTTCAATGACCCAAATGGGCGTTGCTGCTTCTCTTCCATTTCTCGCGGGTGCGGCCGGTGCCATCCTGGGGGGCGGGTTATCAGACAAGTATTTTCCTAACAACAGACGAGCTCCGATTCTCGCGACACAGTTGATGTCCGCGCTTTTCCTATACCTGACGTACACCGCAAAATCTCCGGCGATGCTTGTTGTGTGCGAAACCCTTGCAGGATTGTTCCTCAACTTTTTCTATTCGGCATTCTGGGCGCTGCCGATGAACGCTGTGCCGAAACAGCTCATGGGCGTGACCGCCGGGTTCATCAATATGGCGGGACAGATTGCAGCGTTCAGTTCGCCTCTATTTATTGGGTTTCTCGTCGGCGAGGCTGAGCGGGACTTTGATCGCGCCTTCATGTTCTTAATAGCGTCATTGTTAGTGTCTGCCGTCATTGTATTTACCCTTTCCAATAGGGCGTTAGCTAGTGAAGGTGGCGGCGGTCTCCCTGGCGAAATCTAAGTAGACTGATACAAGCGATCGGCCATCCGCTACGTCGGGATCGCGCGGGCGAGTACGCGGAGCCGGGTGGCGCTCGGGCGTCCTGTGGACCCGATAGCGTTACGTCCGCACGGACTTCAGTTCTAGTCCCTGAATTACCGCGTCGCGCCATAACCTCAGAGCATGATGGCTCTGAATTTGTGACTTGGACGAAATCGCGGTGGCTCCGTAACTTCCTAGATCAAAGAGCAGATCGAACATTGCGCGGTCTTCGCCGAAAAGCTGGCGTCTAGGCCAACGTCAGCCGCAGGTCCGACAACGGAGCCTCAACAATGGGTTTGGAACGTCCGAAACCGTCCGTACTCACCTTGGCCGACTCACCAGCCGCGCTTGATGCCGCGTCTCGCTTTCAGGTGCCGGCTACTGTTTCGGCAGAGGCGAAGACGGAGTTGTCCGCCTTCTACGATATTTGGGCTCGCATGCCAGCGGCATCCAGGCCGATCACGCTTGACGATTGGGATCGTCAGCGCGAGGCGATCGAGACGCTTGGCGCCGCCACCTCGGCCGCCCTGGCCAATAAGCTAGGGGCCTCCGTCGAGGGTGACCAGATCGGTGGCGTGCCGGTTTTCAGGATCCGGCCCCCTGGGTTCAAACCCAACGGCCGCACTTTGGTCTTCCTCCATGGCGGTGCCTACACGCGTCTAGGCGGCCGCTCGCGTCTGGTGCCGCCGTTGCTTGTGGCGTCCGCGACCGACGGCGAGGTGATTTCGGTCGACTACACGCTCGCCCCCAGGGGGAACTGGCAGACGGTGACCGACGAGGTGATCGCAGTGTGGCGGACACTCTTGGCGGAAGGTGTAGCGCCAGCCACGATCGGCGTCTTCGGCGATTCCGCTGGCGCTAGCTTGGGGGCCGGTTCCGTCCTCAAGATGCGCGACCTGGGTCTGGCCTTGCCTGGAGCCCTCTACCTCATGTCGCCCTGGTCCGACATCACGGTCACCGGCGACAGTTACCTGACCCTTTCCAGAGCCGATCCCACGCTTGACGCGGAGATCTTAGGCTGGAGTGCGGAGGCTTACGCCGAACCGAAGGACCAGAGGAGTCCATACGTCTCGCCTGTCTATGGCGACTACACCAAGCCGTTCCCCCCGACTCTAATCCAGGGCGGCACGCGGGAAATATTCCTCAGCAATTTTGTTCGGCTATATCAGGCCATCCGCGCAGGCGGCCACGAAGCAGTGCTCGATCTCTATGAGGGCATGCCCCACGTCTTCCAAAATCTCACGCCTAATTCACCGGAAACTCGCACGGCGATCGCCAGGGCGGCTGCTTTTTTCGCCCTTCACCTGAAATCCGAATAGGGAAATGAGCCAACGGCGGGGCACGCGGCCACTCCACGCCGACATCCATAACCCTTGAGAATATAGCGGCCAACCTTTCGACTTGGACGGAAGCGGCTGGCCCCCCTAGCAGAGGGCCTGCTGCCAGGGGTTTTCCGATGAATGACATTGTTCGCATCGCGACCAGTTCGCGGCTCAGTCGCGCCGTGGTCTATAATGGGATAGTCTTTGTCGCCGGCCAGACAGCGGGTGATCGCAGTCAGGACATCCGCGGGCAGACCGTTCAGACTCTCGCGAAGATCGATCAGATTCTGGCTGAGGCCGGCACCGATAAGCACAGGCTGCTGTCCGCGCAGATCTGGATCAAGGACATCGTCCATGACTTCGCGGGCATGAACGAGATCTGGGACGCCTGGACTGCGCCAAACGCCGCGCCCACACGAGCGACCGCTCAGTGCGAAATGGGGGCGCCCGACGTCCTGGTGGAGATCATCGTAACAGCCGCCGTAGGACAGTAATCGCGTCGCTGTCGGGCCGCTTCCATAACCCTAGAGAATGGATGGCGCGACTATTGTCCTTTGAGTGAACTTTCGCCGTTCCGTAGGGTGCAAGACCAACTTAGGCACGCGCGAATCGTGCGGGACGAAGTCATGACTTTCACTGCTTCTGACCTGCGTCAGAGGGCGACGGCTATCCTCCCGCCGTGCGCCGAAACTACGGCCGATGGGACCCACCCATCGGCCGGACTTTCGTCCGGACGGGCCACAAGCGGCGCAGTAGACCTGGCACGTCGCGACGAGCTGCACTCCGGTCAAGGACGTGCGGCAAAGCGACCGCCCGAACGGTTGCTGGTGGCGTTCTACGCTCGCCGTCCAAGGCCGGGGGCCGACCTGCGTCCATCGGCCAACGCTATCACGCCTGGACCCAGCGTGCCTCCGACTGCCCCGATCGAGTCGAGACATGGCGGCTGAGGACGAAGCCGAAATCCGGCGGCTTGAGGAAGTGCGCCGGTTCGATTTTCTGTATGAAGCGAAGCAATCCGAACTACGGCGCATCTGTTCAATCGCCAGGACCCTGTTCGGCGCAGACCGCGCGACCGTCGTGATGGTCGACGCGGATCACATCCGGGCGCTCGAAGAGGATGGCGCGCCGACCACGATCTTGCCGCGACGAAACAGCCTGTCCGACCGAACGGTGGAGGCGGACTGCCTATTCGAAATCGTGGATATCCCCGAGGACCAGGTCAACTGGCAGGGTGGCGGAGGCCTTCGCCATTTCGCCGGCGTCCCGCTGCAGCCGACGCCGGGCCGGATCGTCGGCGCTTTTACAGTTATGACCAAGCGAGTCCGACGGCTGAGCGCGGAGGACCGGGTGGGCCTCATCGCCCTGGCGCAGGTGATCGAAGACGAGATGCGGTTGTTCCTCGCCAGTCAGGAATTGAGGGAGCGCGAGGTCGCTTTGACCTTGGCCCGCGAGGAGGCCGAGGCCGCCAACCGCGCCAAGAGTCAGTTCCTTGCCAACATGAGCCACGAGATCCGCACGCCGATGAACGGCATCATGGGCATGAACGCGCTTTTGCTGCGCACCGCGTTGACGGCCGACCAGTTCAAGTTCGCCGAAATGGTGCGGGTCTCGGCCGAGAACCTGCTCTCGATCCTCAACGACATCCTAGACATCTCCAAGCTTGAGGCCGGCAAGGTCGAGCTGGAAAAGATTGACTTCTCCTTGTTGCAGCTAATCGAAGACGTGGCCGAGCTGTTGTCGCCGCGTGCGCTCGAGAAGGGTCTGGATATCGCCACCTATGTGGATGCGGGCGCGCGGCGACAACTCGTCGGTGACCCCACCCGCGTTCGCCAAGTCCTCTCGAATCTGGTGGCCAACGCGGTGAAATTCACCGACAGCGGCTTCGTGGCGATCGAGGCGAGATCGCAAGAGCTCCCAGGCGGCCCGACCCGGGTCAAGGTCGAGGTGCACGATAGCGGCGTGGGCGTGACAGAGGAGGCGAAAAGCCGGCTGTTTCAGAAGTTCCAGCAGGCCGACGGATCGGTCACCCGCCGCTTTGGCGGCACCGGCCTGGGCCTTTCGATCTGCCGTGAATTGGTCGAGCTGATGGGCGGCCAAATCGCGATCGCCGACCATCCGGACGGAGGTTCGACCTTCTGGTTCGAGGTGGACTTCGAACCCAGCGCCTCGGTCCGGCCACGAAGACGGCCGCGGGGAACCTTGCGCGGCGCCCATGTCCTGGTGGTCGACGACCTCGAGATCAATCGCCTGATCTTCGCCGAACAGCTCGCCGCAGAAGGGGCAATCGTCGCCCAGGCGGCCTCGGGACCGGAGGCGTTGCTGATGATTGAGGCCGCCCAGGCGGGTCATCGGTCGTTCGGCCTCGTCCTGCTGGATCACATGATGCCCGGCATGGCCGGCGACCAGGTCGCCGTCCATATTCGCGCTCAGGCGGGCTGGATCCAGCCGCGCCTGGTGCTGGCATCGTCCCTGGGCCTGATGCCCGCCTCCGAGGGCAGGGCCGCCTTCGACGCGTGTCTGAGCAAACCCGTCCGCCGCGCCGAGCTTCTCGAGTCCCTGGGCCGCGTGTTGGGAAGACCGTCCCCGACCGTCCGGCGGACCAGGCGGCCGGCCGCCGCGCCTTCGGCGGCGCGATCGGGACGGATTCTCCTGGCCGAGGACCATGAGATCAACCGGTTCCTGGCGACTACCCTCCTTCACTCCGCGGGCTACGAGGTCGAGTGTGCGGCCAATGGGGTCGAAGCGGTGAGGCTGGCCCGTGAAACCGCTTTCGACCTTATCCTGATGGACGTGCATATGCCGCTGATGGACGGCCTGGAGGCGGCGCGAGCCGTGCGCGCCCTAGGCGAGACGGTGCGCCAGCCCCGCATCGTGGCGCTGACCGCCAATGCCCAGTCGAGCGACCGCGACGAGTGTTTCGCCGCGGGCATGGACGACTTCATCACCAAGCCGTTCGATCCGGAGCGCTTCTTGGACACCGTCGCGCTGAATATGACTGCGTCAGAACCGAAAGCGATCGATGTATCCGGCTCCGGTTGCGGCTAGCCAGGGCGTAGGGAGCCGCTCCACCTTGCGAACCTCCAAGTCAGGGCCAAAGTCCGAGGATACCGGCGCACCAGTGGTCGACATGGTCTCGGTCTATCAAGCCCTGGTCGTCACCGAACAGCTCAGTTTTCGACGCGCGGCGGCGGTGCTCGGCGTGCGTCAATCCGCCGTCAGCCATCGGATCCGAGTGCTGGAAGACAAGCTCGGCGTCTCCCTGTTCGAGCGACGCCCGCGCGGCGTGCGTCCGACCCTGGCCGGCGCCTGCTTCTTCGAGCAGGCGCGCCTGGCGTTGGACCAACTCGAGTTCGCTGTCGCCAGCGCCAAGTCCGCTGGCTGTGGCCAACAGGGGCGCCTGCGCATCGGCATCTTCACCCCGCTGGTCGATGGCTTCCTGCGCCGGTTGATCACCAACTTCTCCGAGAACCATCCCGAGGTGGTCATCGAGCTTCGCGAAGGCGGTCGCCGCGCCCATTTCGCAGAGCTCAGGGCCGATACGCTCGACATCGTCTTCGCCACGGGGGCGAACGCCATTCCCGGCTGCGAGACCGCGGAGCTTTGGAGCGAGCGAGTCTATATCGCGCTGCCTGATGATCATTCGCTTCATGGGCGTGACCGGCTCGACTGGCCGGAGATCAAGGAGGAGCGGTTCATTGTCAGCCGGTTTGCACCGGGGCCGGAGATCCACGACTACATCATCCGACGCGTCTCCGACTTCAGCGCCTATCCGGAGGTGGAACGGATCGCCGTGGCGCCGGCGACGATCCTCAGCCTCGTGGGTATGGGGCGCGGCGTTGGGGTGGTTGCGGCCTCCTGGACCGGACTGGGCATGCCGGGCGTGGTGTTTCGGCCCCTCACCGACCCGGCGGACATCCTTCCGTTCAGTGCGGTATGGACCGCGGAGAATGACAACCCGGTGCTGAGGCGATTCCTGTCCACCGCCCACGTGATGGCGGGGCGGGCGCGACCGGGAACATCGGACTGGGCGAGCTTGCCGGTAAACGCGGAGGAGACCCCGCCCGCCGGCGGCACGCCTTAGCCGACCACCGGCTAGGCCGGCGACCGTGGGGCTCGGCTCCGCTTGGCGCGTGCGAAGGCGCGATCGGTGGCCATGAATCGCTCCACCATGGGCACGATCAGCCGCGAGGGATCCGCCGCCCGTGAATCTGATCCACCGAGGGCGGTGGCGTAGGCCTGCAGGTCCCGCCAAACGACCGCCGGGAATTCGACGGTTGCCTTCACGGGCTTGTCGTCGAGCAAAGGCCCGAGCTTCAGCTTCTCCGCCATCGTGGTCATCCTCCGTACGCTCCGGGGAATACCAAATCGTGTGTCACCATCACCCGCACGGGCATCCCCGGCCTGATGGTAAGCGTCGGCTGGATGTTCAGCTCGTGTTCGACGACTTGCTGTCCCGCCTGGCTGAAGCTCTGGGAGGCGCCCTGGCGGATGGCCTGGGCAAGGTTGTTTTCGCTGTTGCTCGTCCCGGCCTCGGACCCGACGCTGAGAATGGTCGAGAGCATCGCGGCCTGGAACAGCTTGCCCCAGTGGTTGTTCACGCCGTCCTGCAAGCCGGCATAGCCCGCCGCGTCGGCCCCGGGTTGGCGCTCCAGGGCGATCGACTTCCCGTCGGGCAGGATCAACCGGGTCCAGGCCAGCAGCACGCGCTCCTGCCCGAAGGTGACCTGGCTGTCGTATTCGCCGACCAGCCGGGCGCCCTGCGGGATCAGCAAGGTGTGGCCGGTGGGGCTGTCGTAGACGTTCTGCGTCACCTGGGCGGTGATCTGGCCGGGCAGATCGGATTCGAGTCCTGTGATCAGGGCGGCGGCGATGATGCTGCCAGCCTGAACCACATAGGGCGAAGCCGGGTCCGTCAGCCGCTCGTCGCTGGTCGACCGCTTATCGGCCGGCCCGGCCAGGAAGGCCCGCTTGGACGATTGCATGTTCTGGACGGCGCCGGCCGGCTCGGCGGCCGCAGGCGTTGTCGCCGCTGGCCCGGAGGATCCACCGGCGCCGGTCGACGCCGAGGCCGACGGGAGCGCCGCCTGAAGGTTCTGATCGCTCGTAAACAGCTGGCTCGTCCGGGCGGCGTCCCGCACCTGGCGGGCTCGCTCCGCCGCCTGCTGGGCCGCGGCGGCCTGGGGACTCTGGGCGCCCGTAGCGCCTGCACCCTGATCACCAAGGCCGGGGCCGATGCCGGGCGCCGGCACGTTCTTGCCCGCCGTCTGCGCCGAGACGATCGGTCGGCCGAGATCGCCGGGCAGCGCCGGGCCGAGCTTGGGGACCTGGCTGTAGTCCTTGGGCATGCCCGCGAGCTGGTCGGCGATGTTCCGGCTCTTGGTGTCATAGAGCTCCGGCGACTTTTGCTTGCCCGCGTGTGGGGTCAGCGCCCAGAGCAGGGCGCCGCCGACGCCCACGGCCGTGGCGGTCCCCATGACGATCAGAGCCTTGCGGGAAAGCCGCATCACCCCGGGCGGATCGCCTCGCAGTTGGAAACCCGACGGAGTCGCCGGCGGTGGCGCAGCGGGAGCCATGTTGGCGTTCGGATCGCTCATCGCGCGGCCCTTCCGTCGGTGCGCGTGATGCGGACGGTCTTCTGTGATTTCTTGTCGCCCATGTTCAGCTCTGCGGCGGCGAACAGCCGGTCGACGATCATGTGGCGACCAGAGACGCGATAGTTGACCAGCTCGCCGCCGCCGGCCGGGCCGATGACGAACAGGGGCGGCATTTCGCCCTGGCCGATGCCGGCCGGGAACTCGATGTAGACCTTGGTTCCGTCATCGAAGGCCCGCAGCGGCCGCCAGGGCGCATCGTCCCCGGAGACGGCGTAGCGGAAGTTCAGGGCGGCGATGTTGACGCCGCTGGCGACCGGCTGGGCTTCGGCTGCCGCCGCGGCCTGGCCGCGCAGGGCGATGAGCTGGTCCTGCGGATAGGTCCAGGAGACCGAGGCCATGTAGGTGGCGGACGTCGCGCGGAGCTCAAGGTGGTAGGTCCGCCGGTCGGTGTTGATCACCAGGTTGGTGGCGAGATCCTTAGCCGTCGGCTTCAACAGGATGTGGACCCGCTTGGTCGCGCCCAAGCCGCTGGTGGTGTCGCCGATGATCCAGCGCACGGTGTCGCCGGCGGCGACCGGGCCGGAGCCGGCGAGCTCTTCGCCGGGCTCGAGCGCGACGTCCGTCACCTCGCCCGGCGCGGCGTAGACCTGATAGAGGGCGCCGTCCGAGTAGGGATACTGCTGGATGGCGTTCAGGAATCCGCCCTTACCGGGCTGGATGCGGGCTGCGGCGTTGGCGGCCGCGACGCGCTGGGTGGGATCGGCGGGCTCGGCCGGCGTGTGCGAGGCTCCGGGGATCGGCTCGAGCTGGCCCGGCAGCGGCAAGGGCGTCGGCAGGGCCACGACCTCGATCGGCTTGGCCGGATCGGGCAGCTTGACCGCCGCGACCGGCGGCGGATCGTCATAGCTGATGACCGGCGGCTTGGGGGCGCTGGCGCAGGCGCCAAGCGCGGCGGCCGCCGCCAGTACGGCCGCAAGGCCCGTCTGATGCAGAGTGGGAATGGTCATGAGGCCAGCTCCTTCGACCAGTTGATGGCGGTGACGTAGACGCCGAGGGGGTTCTTCCTGAGCGCGTCCGGGGTGGTGGGCGCCTGCAGCACGACGGTGACGATGGCTGACCAGCGCTCAGTGGCGGCCAGCGCCCCGTCCTCGTAGCGGCGCTCGGTCCAGGCGATCCGGAAGCTGGTGGGCGAGGCGCGGATGACACTGGAGACGTCGACGGCCACCTGCACCTTGCCGACGCCCGCGAAGGGGTCGTTCGTCCTGGCGTAGTCGTTGAGCGCCCGGGCGCCTTCGGTGGTGGTGAAGTCGTAGGCCCGAAGCCAGTCCTGGCGCACGATCACCGGATCGGCCGGCACGGAACGGACGTCCTCGATAAAGCGGGCCAGGTGGTAGGCGATCTCGGGATCGCTCGGATGATAGCCGGCCGATGCCGGGGCCACGACCTGGGCCTCGCCGAGCTTGTCGACCTCCACCACCCAAGGGACGATCGAACCTCGGGCCGTCGTGTAGACGAGGCCGGCGGCGAGGCCGCCGGACATGGCCAGCGCGCCGAAGAAGGCGAGGCGCCAGTTCCTGGCCTGGACGCGAGCCGAGCCGATGCGGTCGTCCCAGACCTGGGCGGCGCGCTGGTAGGGCGTCTCGGCTGCAGGAGCCTTGCCGTAATGAACGGCGGGTCGCTTGAACATCTTTAGCCCTCCTCGGACACGTCGATGGATGCGCCGCCGCCACCGGCGTCGCCGGACTGGACCACGCGGGCGGCTGTCTCGGCGCCGGCACGGGCAGCCTGTTCGCGCCGCATGCGCTGCGCCCAGGCGGGAGGCCCGCCAGCCGATCCCGAGGCGGCGGCTCCGGCAGCGCCCGAACTACCGCCGCCTGTCGCGGCTGCGGCGCCGGCGTTGAAGCTTGCTTTCATGCCTTCGGCGGCCCGGCGAAGCGGGCTTGTGGCGGCGGAGCCCGCGGCCCTGGCGACACCGCCGAGCCCGCCTGCCCGATAAGCGCCGGCCATCATCGCTCCGCCCCGCGCGCCGGCCGCGGCGAGCGCGCCGCCGCCGCCGACCGCCATGCCCGCCACGGCGGCGCCGGCCGCGACCACGCCGCCGGCGGCGAGCGCCGTCCCGACGGCGGCGCCGGCGCCGAGTTGGGGTCCGCCCGAGATGATGCCGTTGGCGATGCCCGGACCGAAGATGGCGAGGCCGAGGAGTGTCAGCGCCGCCAGCACGATGGTCATGGCGTCGCTGATCGACGGCGTCGTGGGGAAGCCGGAGGTGAACTGGCTGAACAGGGTCGAGCCGATGCCGACGATGACCGCGAGCACCAGCACCTTGATCCCCGAGGAGAAGACGTTGCCGAGCACCCGCTCGGCCAGGAAGGCGGTCTTGCCGAAGAGGCCGAAGGGGATCAGCACGAACCCGCACAGCGTGGTCAGCTTGAACTCGACCAAGCTGATAAAGAGCTGGATGGCGATGATGAAGAAGGCCAGGACCACCACGATCCAGGCGAACAACAGGACGACGATCTGGATGAAGTTCTCGAAGAAGCTGACGTAGCCCATCAGCCCGGAGATCGACTGCAGGATGGGCTGACCGGCATCCAGGCCCGTCTGGGCGATGCGGCCCGGCTGCAGGAAGGCGCCCGCCGACATGCCCGAGCCGGAGGCCTTAAGGCCCAGGCCCGCGAAGGAGTTGAAAACGATCCCCGCCAGCGTGTTCCAGTTGGACAGCAGGTAGGCGAAGACGCCGACGAACAGGGTCTTCTTCACCAGCCGGGCGATGATGTCGTCCTCGGCGCCCCAGCTCCAGAACAGGGCCGCCAGCGTGACGTCGATCACCACCAGGGTGGAGGCGACGAAGGCCACGTCGCCCTGCACCAGGCCGAACCCAGAGTCGATGTAGGTGGTGAAGGTGTTGAGGAACTGGTCGATGACGCCTGTGCCGCCGTTCATGACCGCGGTCCTCCCGAGAGGAAGCGCCGGCGGCTCTCGCCCCAGGCGGCCAGGCACCGAGCATCGGAGGCGCCGGCCTGGCCCAGCGCCTGGCAGCGCAGCAGGTCCGCCTGGATAGGATCGGACGCGGCGGGGGCCGGGCGGGAGGAAGCGCGCGGCGCCTGGCGCAGATCGAGCCAAGAGACGACGACCGCCAGGACGATCAGGGCCAAGGCGAGGACCCGCGCCCAGCCCTGCGCCGACAGGATGCGTGTGATCGGCGCCATGTCAGTGGAACATCGTCACGGTCACGGGCTGGTAGCCGGAGCCGGGGGTGAGGAAGTTGGAGAGCTGGGTCGCGCCCTGGTTCTGATCCGTGGCCCTCTCCGCGCCGACCAGCGCCTGAGCCCGACCGTTAGCCGATTCCAGCGCGATGAGGTCGGAGAGCTGCTGGGAGATCTGGACCAGGAGCTGGTTGTTGACTTGGGCGGCCTGCAAGGCGCCGGTCGCTGACTGGCTGGAAGCGCCGAGCGTTGTGACTGTGGTGCGATTGGTGGTGATGTTGCCCACCACCGTCGCCTGCATGTTCAGGGCGTCCTGCAGGCCGGCCACCGAGGTCTGCCAGCGCGATTGCGCATTGGCGATCATCTGCTGCTGGGAGAGGTTCAGGTTCACCGCGCCGTAGTTGGTGGTGAAGGCCTGGTTGATGGTGGTCACCGAGTAGGCGATGCGCTGAGCCTGGGCGAGGAGCTGCTCGGTGCGCTGGATCTGACTGGTGATGGTCGAGACCAGCGAATAGGGCATGCTGGCCAGGTTCTTGGCCTGATTGATCAGGCTTTCCGTCTGGTTCTCGATCTGCTGGATCTGGTTGTTGACCTGCTTCAGCTCACGCGCCGCGGTCAGCACGTTCTGGGCGTAGTTCGACGGGTCGAACACGGTCATCTGCGCCTGGCTCGGCGCCACGGCGATCAGGCTGATGGATAGGGCGGCGGCGCTGGCGAGCGCCGTGCGCCGAAAGGCGCGAGAGGTCATGGGGCAAGCTCCTCTGGAGGGGTAAGCAAGTCGGCGGCCCAGCCGGCGTCGCGGGCGCGCAGCCACGCGGCGGCGAAGCCGCCCGGGCCATGGGTCCTGGTCAGCTCGGCGATCAGCGTCTGGTCGGACTTGGACGAGGCCGCCGCGAAGGCCAGGGCCACATCGCCGAGGCCCAGCTCGAACAGGCGGTTGCCGCGGCGGGACTGGCAGTAGTAGTCGCGCTTTGGCGTGGCGCGGCTGAGGATCTCGATCTGGCGATCGTTTAGGCCGAAGGCCCGGTAGGTCCGGGTGATCTGCGGCTCGAGCGCCCGCTCGTTGGGCAAGAACACCCGCGTTGGGCAGCTCTCGATGATCGCCGGCGCGATCGAGCTGGTCTCGATGTCGGCCAGACTCTGGGTCGCGAAGATGACGCTGGCGTTCTTCTTCCGAAGCGTCTTCAGCCACTCCCGCAGCTGGGCGGCGAACTCAGGACTGTCGAGGACGAGCCAGCCCTCGTCGATGATGATCAGGGTGGGCGAGCCGTCGAGCCGGCCCCCAATGCGATGGAACAGGTAGGAGAGGACGGCCGGCGCGGCGCCGGCGGCCAGGCCTTCGGTTTCGAACGCCTGCACGTCGGCCCCGCCCAGGCGCTCGGCTTCGGCGTCCAAGAGCCGGCCGTAGGGTCCGCCGACGCAATAGGGCTGCAAGGCCTGCTTCAGCGCCTGGGACTGGAGGAGCACCGCCAGGCCGGTCAGGGTGCGTTCGGCGGACGGCGCAGACGCCAGCGAGGTCAGCGCCGACCACAGGTGCTCCTTCGCCTGGGGGTCGACGGTCACGCCTTCCTTGGCGAGGATGGCGGCCAGCCATTCGGCGGCCCAGGCGCGCTCGCCGGCGTCGTCGATCCCCCAGAGGGGTTGGAGGGCCACAGGGTCTGTCGCGTCCTCGGCAAGCGCGCCCCCGAGGTCCTGCCAGTCGCCGCCCATCCCGAGCGCCGCGGCTCTGATGCTGCCGCCGAAATCGAAGGCGAACACCTGGGAGGCGGGATAGCGGCGGAACTGCAGCGCCATGGTCGCCAGCAGCACCGACTTGCCGGCGCCGGTCGGGCCCACGATCAGGGTGTGGCCGACGTCGCCGACATGAAGAGAAAGCCGGAACGGGGTGGAGCCCTCGGTCTTGCCGTAAAGCAAGGGGGGCGCACCGAAATGCTCGTCCCGTTCCGGCCCCGCCCACACGGCGGATAGGGGGATCATGTGGGCGAGATTGAGGGTGGAGATCGGCGGCTGTCTTACGCTGGCGTACACATGCCCTGGTAAGCTTCCGAGCCACGCCTCAATGGCGTTGATGGATTCAAGGATGGCGGTGAAGTCCCGCCCCTGGATCACCTTTTCGACCTGGCGCAGCTTCTCGGCGGCCAGGCCGGGGTCTTCGTCGAACACGGTGATGGTGGCGGTGACATAGGCCTGGCCGACGCCGTCGGCGCCCAGCTCCTGCAGCGCCAGGTCAGCATCGGCGGCCTTGTTGGCGGCGTCGCTGTCGACCAACGCGCTCGCCTCGTTGGTCATCACCTCCTTGAGGATGGCGGCGATAGACTTGCGCTTGGCGAACCACTGCCGCCGGACCTTGGTCAGCAGCTTGATGGCGTCGGTCTTGTCGAGCATGACCGCGCGGGTGACCCACCGATAGGGAAAGGCCAGCCGGTTCAGCTCATCGAGAATCCCTGGGAAGGTCACTGTAGGAAAGCCGATGATGCTGAGGGTGCGCAGGTGCTGCGATCCCAGCCGCGGCTCCAGCCCGCCGGCCAGGGGCTCGTCCGCCAGCAGGGCGTCCAGGTGCATGGGCGTCTCGGGTACGCGCACCCGCTGGCGCTTGGTCGAGACCGTGGAATGCAGGTAGCTCAGGGTCTCGGTGTCACCGAGCCAGGCCGCCTCGGGCATGAAGCCTTCGACCAGATTCAGGATGCGGTCGGTGCGGTCGATGAAGCCGCGGACCAGCTCCCAGGGATCGACGCCGGTGCGGCTTCTGCCCTCGAACAGCCAGCCCTCGGCCTTGGCGGCGTCCTCGGTCGGGGGCGCCCAGAGGAAGGTCAGGTAATACTGACTCTCGAAGTGCGCGCCGGCCTCGGCGAACTGCTCGGCCCGTTCGCGGTCGACCAGGGCCGAGACCGCGTCGGGGAAGCGCGAGCGGGGATAGTGGTGGGCGGGGAGGCGCTGGGCCTCGACGAAGATGGCCCAGCCTGAGCCGAGACGGCGCAGCGCGCTGTTGAGCCGATGGGTGACCGCGCCCAGCTCGGCCGGAGTGGCGGAATCGAGGTCCGGGCCCCGGAAGGTCGCGGTCCGCTGAAAGCTGCCGTCCTTGTTGAGCACCACCCCGTCGGCGACGAGGGCCGCCCAGGGGAGGAAGTCGGCCAGGTGGGCGGCGCGGCTGCGGTATTCGGCGAGATTCATCATGGCGTGGCCTCAGACCCGGAAGTGCGGCGGATAGAGAAGGTGGCGGCGGGCGACGTCGACGAACTGGGCGTCGCGCTTGGCCGCCCAGACCGCCGCGGCGTGGCCGACGGCCCAGATCACCGCCCCCGGGATCCAGAGCCGCAGGCCCAGCGCGATCGCCGCAGCCAAGGTGCCATTGGCGATGGCGATGGACCGGGGCGCGCCGCCGAGCAGGATCGGCTCGGTGACGGCCCGGTGCACGGGGGCGAAGAAGCCGGGAATGGCGTCGACCTCGTCCATGGTCATGCCACCAGGGCGCCGCCGCCGAAGGAGAAGAACGACAGGAAGAAGGAGCTGGCGGCGAAGGCGATGCTCAGACCAAAGACGATCTGAATCAGCCGCCGTGACCCGCCGCTGGTGTCCCCGAAGGCCAGGGTCAGGCCAGTGACGATGATGATGATCACCGCAATCACCTTGGCCACCGGCCCTTCGATGGATTGCAGGATCTGGTTGAGGGGCTGTTCCCACGGCATGGAGGTGCCGGAGGCGAAGGCCGGCGGGGCCGCGAGGAAGGCCGCGGCCCCAAAGGCGACAGATGTGATCAGGCCGGCGGCGGAAAGGCCGCGGCCGGTGCGGCCATCGAGGATGGAGCCGGCAAGCCACTTACGCTTGGCGGAGGTCATTGGGCGTCTCCGGGTACTGGTGTTGAGAGGGGGGTGAGGCGGTAGTCGCCCTGGGAATCGAGCCCCTCGACGCGGGCGAGGTCGGCGAGGCGGCGTTCAGCGCCGCGCCCGGAAAGGACGGCGATGATCTCAATGGTCTCGGAAATCAGGGCGCGGGGGACGGTGACCACCGCTTCCTGGATGAGCTGTTCCAGGCGGCGCAGCGCGCCCAGCGCTGTCCCGGCGTGGATGGTGGCGACGCCGCCGGGATGGCCGGTGCCCCAAGCCTTGATCAAATCGAGCGCCTCGGCTCCGCGCACCTCACCGATCGGGATGCGATCAGGGCGCAGGCGGAGGGAGGAGCGCACCAGGTCCGACAGGGAGGCGACGCCGTCCTTGGTGCGCAGGGCCACGAGGTTGGGCGTGCGGCACTGAAGCTCGCGGGTGTCCTCGATCAGGACGACCCGGTCAGAGGTCTTGGCGACCTCGGCCAGGAGCGCGTTGGTGAGGGTGGTCTTGCCGGTCCCGGTGCCGCCAGCCACTAGGATGTTGCGGCGGTCGGCGACGGCGCTGCGTAGAAGCGTCGCCTGCAGCCGGGTCATGATCCCTGCCTGGGCGTAGTCGTCCAGCGTAAAGACCGCGACGGCGGGCTTCCTGATCGCGAAGGCCGGCGCGGTCACCACCGGCGGAACGAGGCCCTCGAACCGTTCGCCGGTCTCCGGCAGCTCGGCCGAGACGCGCGGGGCGCGGGCGTGCACTTCGACGCCGACGTGGTGGGCCACCAGGCGGATGATGCGTTCGCCGTCGGCGGCAGACAGGACCTCGCCGGTGTCGGTCAGGCCGGTGCCGACCCGATCGACCCAGAGCCGGCCGTCCGGGTTGAGCATCACCTCGACGACGGCGGGCTCTTCCAGCCAGGCGGCGATGGCCGGGCCGAGCGCCGTGCGCAGCATCCGCGCGCCTCGGCTGACGGCTTCGGACCTAAGCGGCTGGACGCTCATGTTCGTCCCTCGATTGGGCTGGCCGGGGATCGGCCAGCGGTCGGGGACGATTAAGAGAGCCGGAAAAACCTCAGCCGCAACAACAGATTAGAGCGACCCAAGGCTGGCGCAGAAAGACAGGGAGGGGCGTCGGTTAGGGGAGTTTAAAGGCCGCGGGCGTAGCAGCGAGCAACCATCGGAAAGCCGGCGGCAGCGTTGGCGCAGAGTGGCGACGTCCGAAATATGTAGCCATTTTTCGGACGATGGACTTGTCCGAAAAATGTATGTAAGTTTCGGACATGGACGCCGTTACGGACATCAAGCCCAGAATCCAAGCCCGCGTCGGCGGCGGCGCGCCGAGAACGGTGTGGACGCCGGGCGACTTTCTCGACCTTGGCAGTCGCGACGCCGTCGACAAGACGCTGCAGCGGCTGGTGAAGGCCGGCGACCTGCGTCGGATCGAACGGGGTCTCTACGATCGCCCGACTCACAACACCCTGACGCGCCGGCCCAGTCCGCCCGATGCGCGGGGAGTCATCGATGCGATCGCCCGGCGCGACCAGATCCGGGTGCTAGTTGACGGCATGACGGCCGCCAACGACCTGGGCCTGACGGACGCCGTCCCGGCCAAGATCGTCGTCCACACGGACGCCCGATTGCGACCGATCCACCTGGGCGCCCTGGACATCGTTTTTCGGCCGACGGCCGCCAGCAAGCTTTATTGGGCAGGGCGACCGGCCATGCGCGTGGTCCAAGCGCTCCACTGGCTACGGGATACGCTCGGTCGGGAGGGCGAAGCCGAGGCGATCTCCCGCCGCGTGCGGCGTCTGCTCGACGATCCCGTCCAGGGTCCCGCCTTACGGGATGACCTGGCCGAGGGCTTGCCGACTCTGCCGGCCTGGATGCAGATCATGCTCAAGTCCGTGATGGCGGGCGACGCGCCAGGCGCCGAGATGCCGACGTCGCCACGCCGGACCGAAGCAGCAAGTGAACCCGCCGGCCGATGAACCCCGCCTTTGACGACGTGCTTTCCGCTGAGCCGGAGACCCGAGCCGGCCTGTTCGCCGCGACGGCTCAGCGTCTGGGCTCAACGCCTCAGAACATCGAAAAGGACTTCTGGGTCTGCTGGACACTGGACGCCCTGTTCAACGGCCTGCCCGCCGGCGGGCCGCGCCTGCTGTTCAAGGGGGGCACCTCGCTGTCGAAGGGGTTCGGCTTGATCAGCAGATTTTCTGAGGACATCGATGTCACGGTGTTCAGGGACGACCTCGATCTGGCGGTGAGCGTCGAAGACCTGCAGGCGATGAGCCGGACCAAACGCATCGCCATGCTGGCGAGGATCGCCGGGACCTGCCGCGCCTACGTCCAGGGCCCGCTCGCCGAACAGCTCAACGCGGTCATCACTGAAGCCAGCAGGCGCACCGGCCTTTTGCGCGAGGGGTTCGGCGTCCGGCTGGATGACGACGACGACCAGAGCCTTCTCCTCTGGTATCCGCCCTCCGCCCCGGCGGGGGCCTATGTCCGTCCTGCGGTGAAGATCGAATCCGGCGCCAAGTCCGCTCTTGACCCGAATTCATCCCGGATCTTGCGGCCCTACGTCGACGACGACGCGCCCGGACTGGACTTGGGCGTCGCGAATGTGACGACGGTCGATCCGCGTCGGACGTTTTGGGACAAGGTCGTGATCTTGCACGGTCTTCGCCGATGGTACGAACGTCGCGGCGAGCTGCGCGGCGGTGGCCAGCGGATCTCCCGCCACTACTACGACCTCCATCTACTCATGGAGGCGCCGGTCGGCGCCGAAGCCAGCGCGGACAGGAATCTCGGCGCCGACTGCGTGGCCCACGCGCGCATGTTCTTCGACCGCCCGGATTACGACTTGGCCAGCGCGCAACCACCGACTTTCGCTCTTGCCCCTCACGATGGGATGGTCGAGGCGCTTCGCCGCGACTATGCGGCCATGGCGGCGATGATCTTCGGTCCAGCGCCGGCCTTCGAAACGGTCTTGGCCAGCATCGAGCACCTGGAAGCCATCATTAACGCGCCAGGGCCGACGGCCTAAAGTTCGCATCATGTAGCGATCGGCGCTGCGTGTCCTTCCGGCCGCTCGGCGCCAGGAGCCGACGCGAGCTTCCGCCGACAACGACATTCAGCGGACTTAACCAGTTGGCTTCGACCGCCGGCTCAAAGGCCAATGTCGAGCGCAGAGCGAACTCGCGGTCGACACCAGGAGGCGGACACGATGTAATAGCGAGTTCCCGGCCTGCTGCTTACGGCATGGAGTGACCCTGTGCGGACCATCGCCTAGGCTTCCTCCTCTGCTGCTTCCAGCGGTTGGCCGCGCTGAGCGATGAAGTTTAGCATGCCGAACATCTCGCCGAATGAACGAGTCCAGGCCGCTTTCAACGCCTTCTCAAACGGCGGGCCCAAGTCCTCGGCACGGATCTCAAGCTCCTGTTTGAGGGCCTCTAGCCAAGGCCTCTCCACAAGCATTTCGGCGTCCCTGCCCCAATACTGATAGCGGCGCACCAAGGCGGCGGAGAGGTCCCGGTTAGCGCGACCGTCCTTTAGCAGGAGGTCGGCGAAATCGGAGACGGGGACGTGATGGAGAATGGCGACGCCGCCGAAATGGTCCTGGGCTTCCGCGCCCTCATAGAGCGCCTTACCGTCGTCGCCGGGCTGGGCCAGCCGCTCCATGAGCGTTGGCGCGGCAGCCTTCATCTTGTCGCTGAATAGACGCTCGACCGCCGCGCCCAGGTGCGCTTTGATCTTGGGGAACCGCGGATCCTCGACGAAACAGAAGGCATAACCGGCCCAGGCGTCGGTCATGCCGCTCTCGCTGAAAATGGACCGGTTGGGTCTGAGCGTGCCAGCCGCTTCAAGTTCGTCGACATAGTGGTCAATGTCGTCCTCGACGTTCGCCAGTAGCGGTGCGCCCATGGCCTCCAGCCAGAGCGCTGTGCCGGCGACGTGGCAAATCTCGCCAGGCTCAAGGATCTCGTGCTTGGCGAGCCGGTCCAGCACCGCGGCGCGATCGTCTTTGAAGGCCTCCGCGCCCCGCATCTGCCAATCGATCAAGCGGCGCCACGGCGGCACGGCCCGCGCTGGCGCGATCAAAGGATGCATCACTACGGCCTGGTTGGCGGCCTCGACATCGAGGATGCCGGTAAAGAGGTAGTTGGCGAGGGTATCGCTCGGGATAATGGGGTCGCGCCACTCGACCTCGGGGTACTTCCCCTGCAGCACCTCCGCCTTTCTGATCTCAGGGGACTCGGATGGCCGCAGTGCGCCGAAGCTGATTCGGACGGACATCAGGGCTTTAAGCTCACGGTCGGTCAGACCCGTCCGGTACTCGATCTCGGTGGCGACGATGTAGGAAAGCAGGCGCCTCAGCGCCTCCGGGCAGGCGCCCAGCTTGTCGTCTAGGTCGCCGACAAGCCGGTCGAAATCTGCGATGGCGGCCCGCAGACTGCGGAGGTTCTGGGTCTCGCTCGCCTCGAAGAGGCGGATGATGAGTTCGCTGTGGGCCTTGGCCGCCTCGCGTGCGGGGTCGAAGCGCATTTCCTCAATAAGCTTCGGCAAAACCGCCGCCGGGTTCGCTCGGATCGCCAGAGTGCGTCCGATCACCTTCTCGCGCTGCTTCTCGTATTTCTCCTTCTGCTCCAGCGGCACTTCGTTCTGATTGGCGATGAGGATGACTTTGTGGTCGCCGTGTTCGACAAAGGTGTTGATCAAACCCAGAGCGTCCACCAGCGGCATGGCCGCGCGCTCCAGGTCGTCGAAGACGAGCACCTTGGCCTCCAGCCGGGGCTGGATCTTCGTCAGCGCCTCCTGGTCGACCTCGGCACCAGTCCACTTCTTCACCACGCCAGCCAGCGCCGTGCCTAGCATCCTGACCGGGACCGAACTCATGACCGGATAGGCCTGGGCGAGGAATTGCTCGCGAATCTCGTCGAGGCTGCTGACGCCGTAAAGACTGGCGTAGAGGAACGGCGCGCCGATCAGCGCGTCAGCCTTGCGCGCCTCCGCGTCGCACGATTCCAAGTAGGTCTTGATGAAGTGAGTCTTGCCGGCGCCCCATGGGGCGTCGATCAGGACGGCGTGGTCCGTTCGCGCGGCCCCGTCGCAGAAGTAGTCGAGAAAGGCCGTGGCCTCAGTCGCCGAGATCAAGTCAGGACCCCCCGGTGGTGATCGCCTAATGTAGGGCGACGAAGCTGTGCGGCCACTATAGCGCTTAGGAAAGCGTTCGCCCGTGGCGGAGCAGGCCACGCGCCGCGGTTAGGCGGATAGTCAACTCGCCTAGCGGTTCTGGTTATGTTCGAATACTGCTAAGATGAAACCCATGGACTCAACCCCGAGCCGAATGATCCTCCACGCCGATACGAACGCCTTCTATGCATCCATCGAACAGCGCGATGACGTGGGCCCGCGCGGTCGGCCGGTCGCGGTGGGTTCTGCTGGCGCGCGGTTAGCTGTCATCATGGCGATTCCTTCCACATGAGCGGCGCGGACGGACAGAGCGGAATTTATATCGGCGCGCCGATTGAGCTTGCATCTGAACGGGCCGTTCTCGCCGATCTAGTTGACCGGCTTAATCGCAATCAGACCCAATACGTGGTCTTCGCCAATGTGCAGGTCGGCGGCCGGCAACTCGATTGTATCATCGCGACGGCTGGGTCTGTGACGGTCTTCGAGGTCAAACAATCCCGGACGCCAGTGCGTGGTGACGTGAATGGTTCATGGACGCGGCTCGACGCCAGCGGCGAGTGGCGACCCTATGGGAACGCGTATCAACAGGCACTTGAGGCGAAGAATGCCCTTCGAAGCGCGATGTCTGGCATCAAGCCGGTTGGTGATTTTTATCCCGACGCGTGGGTGGTCTTCTTCGGCGGGCTGCCGACAGGTTCCGCGGTCACGACGGGTGATTTCAAGGTCGGCGTGACGACCTTGGCCGAACTTCCGGCCAGCGCCCCGATCGGGGCGAGCATGGCGCCGCCGTGGAATCTAGACGATTGGCGGCGTTTCGCCGCGTCACTGTCCTTGACCCGAGTTACCGCCCACGAAGCACTCGCTCCAGATACGGTCCGCGCTCAGCTCGACCTCCTGCGGCGCTATAATGCTGCAGTCGCAGAGGAATACGGGCGCGATGGCGGCCGCTGGATTGCCGAGGATGACTTGCCCGCGGCGCTGCAAGCCGCGGCGGCCGAAGGGAGTGGCCTGGCGATCATCGGCCCCTCAGGTTGCGGCAAGACCCTCATGGTCAAGTGGCTGGCCGCCCGGCTCGCAACCGCCGGATCGCCCGTCTTCTACTTCGCCGCCAAGGATTTTGCCGGTGACTGGGCCAAGGCCGTGCGGCGCGAAATTGGCCTGCTGACCGACGTCCAGCCTTTGGAGCTGTTGCGAGCAGCCGCGACCAGTGACCGCGGCATCTTTCTCATCGTCGACGGCCTAAATGAGTTGGCTGGATCGGAAGCCGGAGCGCTGAGAGGTCTGCGGGCCTTGGCTCGACGGTATGACGCGAAGATCATCGTCACAGCGCAGGGGCCACCGCCCGCAGGGTTCGAAGGCCTCTCCATTGTATCCGTTGGTCGGCCGAGCGCGGGACTGAAGCGCCGCATTGCCGAGCGCGCCGGGGGTCCTTTGCAGGACGCCGCGATAGGATTTCTGGAGGTCGTCGGCAGCGGTTTCGAGGCCGAGATGGTTGGCGGCGTCGGCGCAAGCCTGATCGGCGAGGCCACGCGGCTCGCTCTAATCGACCAGTACGTTCGCGCGCGGCTCGGGGTCCACGCGCGGGCCGGCGCATACGGCCTGCGACGCCTCGCGCTCGCCCTGCACAGCGGACTGGCGTTTTCGATGGCGGAGGCGCGCGTCGACGACTTCATGCGCGACGCTGGGATCAGCTTCGAAACCTGCGACGCTCTCTTAGCGACCGGGCTCCTGGTACGCCGCGTCGGGCGCGTATCGTTTGCCCACGAAATGTTGCTCAATGGATCGGCGGCCTTCGGCCTGGCGGCCCAGGCCTCGGTGGACCCTGCGGCGTTCGGCGCTCGCCTTTCAACACCGATGTTAGCGCCTTTGGCCGGCGAGATCATCGCCGGGATCGAAGACCTTGGGACCTGCCGCAACGTGCTCGAGGCGGTCAACCGCCCAGACCTGATCGCCGGGGCGGTACGGGGGTCATATGGCCATCTCGCCAAGTCAGCGGCGAGGCAACTCGTGTCGGCGGCGAAGGCGAGGTGTATCTCCGAAATTCAAGCCGTCACACTCGAGCTCGACACTGAGAGCCCCGCCCATCCCGGGCGTTGGTCCGAAGCGGGTCGGTACTCATGGACCCCTGGGGAACTGGCCTGCCTCGGGGCAATAGGGCTGTTGGCGACCTCAGCCGACGGCGTTCAGGACTATCTCGACCTTTGCGCAGCGATGGACGCTCGGCTGCTGGACGAGCGCGTCAGGCTTCAACCGGAAGCGAAGGCGGCTCGCATTGGCCTTAGGAGCCCTAGCTTTGCCCTGGCGTACTACGGCTTCGGTTCGGAGATCGGCTTTTCGAGAATCCAACATCACGGGCATGGCGCTTGGGGGCACGAGCCGTCCCAGCTTCTGCCCCTGCTGGACGTGGCGGCCGTCTCATCGGGCCAGCTCCACTTCTACCTGGAAAACAGACGCTCGTTCTTCGGCGCGGAGGACCGGGACCGCTTCGCGGAGGAATTGATCTTCGTCATGCGCAACCGGTTCTCCCGAGAGCCGTACCACGTGCAACTGGCGGCGCTGCACGCGGTCTGCTTTACGCGCGAAGCCTCTGAGGAGACCTTGGCTGAGCTCACCCAGGCTATTCAAGATCTGGACGTCGCCCCAACCAATTGGGCCATCGGCACCAGCGTTATCGACGCGCTGAAGTGGCTCGGTGCCTTGGAGGACGACGCGGAGGGCGCCCGCGAAGGCATTCGCGCGGAGGTCGTCGAGGCCTTGGCCGACGGCGCCGATGGAAGTCTGGCGATGTCCGTCTACACGCGGATGTTCGATCATCCCTTCGACAGCATCTATTACCAGGAAATCCACGCGCTCGCGGAACACGAGCGCCACACGATCTACCGACGGGCGTTGGGTTCCGGGGAGATCAAACGCAGCATCAGCTTGAAATGGATCTGCGATGAGGTTCTGAAGCTCGACGATCCCGCTGATTTCGATCTCTTTGCGCGCTTTACGCTGCTTCCGGATAGGACCAACCCATTCCCCCAGGACGAATGGGACGCATTCACGAAGAGCCTTAGATTCCTTGGGCGTCACGGGGCGCCCCTGCCGCCGTCGGACGGCGTCGAGCCCCGCGAGATCTGTCTCAATAGTATTCGGGTGCTGGTCCATGCTGCGGAGTCTGGCCGGTCGGGCGACTTGGCTGCGGCAGGAGCGGCTTGGGCGAGCTTGGAGTCGTTGCCCACGGGTCTCGTGATCGGCTGTTTGTCGGAAGTTCACGCCGCCATGACCGAACGCCATCACTGGGGTGACGTGCAGGTGCCCTACGAGCCGCTCGATATCCGACAAAAGTATCCAGCCGAATGCCTGCGGCTTGCCCGGCGGTTCTTGGAAGAGGCAAGCGACGTAGAGTATTTCCACCAGGTTCCCATACGGGAGCGGGGACCGACCTTCGCCTTTGGCACCATTAGCAGCTTGGGAGACCGCAGCGACCTCGATGTCTTACGTCGTCTCGGCCGCGGACATCCCTATTCAGCTTTCGCATTGGCCGCGCTGAAGGCGCTCGACGGCGCGACGCCGGGCCGGTGAACAAACCGGTAGGCTCGCGACATTGAGTTCGGCGGCGCAAGCTTCAAAGCAATGGACGGACGCGGCTCTTGAGCTGCAAAGGGGCAACGCGATGCCAGGACCGGACTCTTCCGGCGTGGGCAATGAGTCACGATTCCCCCTTGGTCGGAGGGATTGGAAAGTCAGTGCCTTCCTGCCCCTGAATGTCATGGATCAGCTCGTTCTTGAGCCTCGGCCCGAACTCCATCCGCCGGTTCAGCGACTCCACGAACCGCTCCCATCTTTCTTTGCCCATGGCCTGGGCGGTGGCGAGCGCGGTGTCCGGCAACGGCGCGTTGGTGGTCAGCCAGAACCGGATGAACAGGGCGAGCGTCTCGTTCGACAACTCCACATGCCACTCCAGCCGCTCCAGCTCCCGGTTGATCCGGTCGAGCCGCCGGCTCACCGCCGCCTCGAGCCGATCGGCGCCGTCGGGCGAAAAGAAGGAGGCCAGCGCCGCCTCCACCACCGCCACCTTGGGCTTGCGCCGTGATCGGGCGTAATCAGCGAGCTGGCGTGAGACCCCCGGCGATAGGCGGAACGTCTCCTTCAGGCGCGGGCCGCCTTTCATAGGCCAAGCCCATCGTCAGGATCGAGTGAGGCCTGGCGGCTGGTCCCGGCCAGGCGCTCCTGCAGGCGTTGGTTTCGCGCCGTCTGCTCCTGGTCCAGACCAGGCTCGTCGAAATCGAACTCCCGCCCCGGCGCCGGCTGGGGCTTGGGCGCTATCTCCTCATGCTCGGGCAATTCGGGTTCGCGGCGGATGCCGGCGTTGGCCGGATCGTCCGCCTGACCGTCAGGCTGATCGGGCGCCAGGGCCGGCTCGGCCTTTCCGGCCTGGGCCCGCCGCGGCGGCGGCGCCGGGATGGGCGGCAGGCCGGTCCAGTCGTCCGTCGGCTTCCGGCTCGGATCAGGCGGGGCCGGGGTTGGCGGCGGCAGGACCCGCTCCATCAGCCGACGATCCTCGTAGTAGCGCGCCTTCGACCCGCGGATCGGGGAGATGCCGCCGACCAGGACGATCTCCTCGTGTGACGGGAGCTGCATCACCTCGCCCGGCGTCAGCAGCGGGCGGGAGGTCTCCGTGCGCGAGACCATCAGATGGCCGAGCCAGGGCGAGAGCCGGTGACCCGCATAGTTCTTCATCGCTCGCATCTCGGTGGCGGTGCCGAGCGCGTCGGAGATCCGCTTGGCCGTCCGTTCGTCGTTGGAGGCGAAGCTCACCCGCACGTGGCAGTTGTCGAGGATGGCGTTGTTGGGCCCATAGGCCTTCTCGATCTGGTTCAGCGACTGGGCGATCAGGAACGAGCGGATGCCGTAGCCCGCCATGAACGCCAGATCCTGCTCAAAGAAGTCGAGCCGCCCCTCGGACGGGAACTCGTCGAACATGATGAGGAGCTTGCGCCGGTCGGCGCGGGGCGTCAGCTCCTCGGTGAGCCGCCGGCCGATCTGGTTCAGGATCAGGCGCACCAGCGGCCGGGTGCGCGACAGGTCGGACGGCGGAACCACCAGGTAGAGGCTGACGGGCGCCGAGCCCTCCACCAGATCGGCGATGCGCCAGGCGCTCGCGCCCGTCACCTTGGCCACCACCGGGTCGCGGTAGAGGCCGAGGAAGGACATGGCGGTGGAGAGCACGCCGGAGCGCTCGTTGTCCGACTTGTTGAGCAGCTCCCGGGCCGCCGACGCCACCACAGGATGGACGCCGGCGGCGCCCAGGTGGGGCGTGGTCATCATCGCGCGCAGGGTGGTCTCGATCGGGCGGCGAGGATCGCTGAGGAAATTGGCGACGCCGGCCAGGGTCTTGTCGGCCTCGGCGTAGAGGACGTGGAGGATGGCGCCGACCAGGAGGGCGTGGCTGGTCTTTTCCCAGTGGTTCCTTTTCTCCAGCGATCCTTCTGGGTCGACCAGGATGTCCGCGACGTTCTGGACGTCGCGCACCTCCCACTCGCCCTTTCGCACCTCCAGCAACGGGTTGTAGGCCGAGGACTGCGGATTGGTCGGATCGAACAGCAGGACCCGGCCGTGCTCAGCGCGAAAGCCGGCGGTGAGCTGCCAGTTCTCACCCTTGATGTCGTGGACGATCACTGACCCGGGCCAGGTCAAGAGGGTCGGCACTACAAGACCCACGCCTTTGCCCGATCTGGTCGGCGCAAAGCACAACACATGCTCGGCGCCGTCGTGGCGCAGATAGTGACGGCCGAACTTGCCGAGCACCACGCCGTCCTGGCCGAGCAGGCCGGCATTCTTCACCTCCCGTTCGGTCGCCCAGCGCGCTGTGCCGTAGGTTTGGGCGAGCTTGGCTTCACGGGCTCGCCAGATCGACATGGAGATGGCGACGACGATGGAGATCAGCCCACCGGACGCGGCGATGATAGCGCCGTGGAGGAAGATGCGTGGCGCGTAGGCGTCGTAGCTCAGCCACCACCAGAAGAAGGCGAGCGGCGGATAGACCCGCCAGCCGGCGAACAGGAACCAGGGATGGCCGAGCTCGGGCTGGAAGGCCAGCGCGGTCGCGGTCCACTGGGTTGCGCCCCAGATGGCGGCGAGCACGGTCAGGAAGACGACGAGGATTGTGCCCCAAAGGACTTTACCGGCTGACATCGAATGCACTCCAAAACAGAACCACTTCACAGGCCGAGCCCTCGCTTGCGGCCAAAGCTCCAGTCGATCCCGCCCGGTCCCATGACGCCGCTGACCTGCCGGCCGAGGTGCTGGTCCAGCGCCGGGCGCCAAGGAACGAGTTGGAAGCCCAGGCCATCGTCGATCATCGCGAAGCGGCCGGAGGCGAGCGTGATCCGCTCGCGGTAGACGCCGGCGACGTGGTCGCCGGCCGCGGACGGCTGATGCGCAAGGCCGGTGCGCTGGCTGATGGCGGCAGCGGCCTCGCTTAGCTCGCGATCCCGAAGGGTGTTCAAGAGGTCCTTGGCGAACACGAACCTTTGGCCCTGGCGGCGGGCCAGACCCTCGGCGGCCAGATGCTCGGCCCGGGCGTCCATGGCCTCGCGGATGTCCTGGCCGAACCCAGCTCCGGTCGCGACCGGATCGCGGGCGAGGAGCTGGCGGTCCAGCCAGGTGGCGCCCGGCGCGGTAACCTGCCGTCCAAGCGAGAGGTCCGACCTCGTCGCCAAGGACAAACGGGTTTGGCCTTTGTCGTCCTGCCAGGCGCGCACCTCGACGATGGCCCCGGCTGATGCGTCGCCGGTCATCTCCATGTCGGCGAAGCGGACATGGTGGGTGCGCCCGTCAGCGCCGGCGATCACCGTATAGGCCGTGCCTTCCAGCTCGTCGTGCAACCCGCGCTCGACCAGCCGGCCGATGATCGGATCGGCGGGCGCCTCGCCGTGCAGGGCGAAGGCCGAGAGATCCACGGGCCGCTCGCCCCGGCTCATCGCCCGGTGCATGGTCTTGATGATGTCGCCGCGGATGGAGAGGTCGCGGAGGGTCGCCTCCAGCCCTGGCTTCAGGGTCCAGGCGGCCGGGTCGATCCGATCGGCCAGGCCCAGCCGTTCGAGCTTGGCGGCCCGGCCGAGCAGGAGCCGCCGCATCTCCGGATCGGGGTCCGGTCCGCCGGGCCGCAGGTCCACCACCCCCAGCCCTTCGTCGGCTATGCGCTCCAGGCGCTGATCGAGGCTGGTCCAGCGGTCGGCCTCGACCTCACGCTCCAGGGCGTTGCGGATCTCTCGCTCGCTGCGCGGGCCGAGCTCCAGGGTCGCGCGCTCTTCGGCGCGCCAGCGCATTCCCTCGCGGATGTAGTCCTGGTCGATGACGAGGTTCTGGCCGTCGGGCAGGCGGCCGCGAACCAGGACATGGACGTGAGGGTTGTCGGTGTTCCAATGGTCGACGGCGACCCAATCGAGGTCGGCTTCCAGGTCGCGGGCGACGTCCTGCATCAGCTCGCGGGTGTAGGCTCGAAGGTCCGCCATCTCGCCGGCGTCCTCGGGCGAGACGATGAAGCGGAAATGGTGTCGATCATCCTCGCAGCGGCTGGCGAAGGCCTCGCCATCGGCCTGGTCTGACCCAGCGTCGAACAGGTCGGCGTCCCGCCCATCGCGGGTGACGCCATCCCGCTTCAGATAGGCGATATGGCGGGCCAGCGGTGCGGCCCGGAACCGGGCGCCCTTGTGGCGGACCACCCGGGCCTTGATCACTACCCGGCGGCCGTCCGGCCGGAAGCGGGCGCGCAGCGCCGCGCCCCGGCCGCGGCCGTGATGGCCGGTGCCCCGGCCCCGCCCTCGGCCGGGCGCCCGGCGGGCGTACCCCGCCTTGGCGCCGGCCCGGCGGACCTGGGCCGCCAGGGTCTGGGCCTTGCGCCCGCCCGGCCGGAGCAGATGCCCCGCCCCCGCGTCGCTCACCCGTCCCGGCCGGATCTCGAACTCGTCTTCCGCGCTCATCGGGCCGTCTCCCGAAGCGAAGAAGGGCGAGCCGGACGGCGGAAGATTGAAAAGGCTGAGGAATCGGGAAAAGCGGCTGGCCAGCGGGGAAGACGCGCCAGCCGAAAATCATCAATCCGACCAACCACATGGAACGCCGGGCCGGCGTTCCCTTTATCTCGCCATCCGAACAAGCGTTGCAGTTCAGTGGCAAGTGTCCTTACCGAACCTGCTCCACCCCACGCCATTCCACCCCAGACCGCGCAGCCCCCGCCAGTCCAGGACCGCGCGCAAAAGGGGGGCAGGAACGGCGCCGCATCGACGTCGCTCCCGCAACTCCAGACGCCGGCCGTCACGCCGCCGGCTGCAGCTCCAGCGCCTCCAGATAAACGCCGCCCTCCACGCTGAAGAGGTCGATCTCCCGAGCTTCCAACGGCTCCGGATCGAACGGCGAGACGCCGGCTTCGTACATTGGCGCCAGCACCAGATAGTAGGGGTGCCAGCCCATATCTCCGGCGTCGATGGCGTCCACGAAGCTCACCCACTGGGCGGCCTTCTCGACGTCCGACAAGGCGGCGAACCGCTGTTCCAAAGACGAGTTGAAGTGGTTGGCAATGGCCATGATCGTCACTCCCTAAAGAGCCGAACCCCGCGTCCGGCGATCCCTTTCGGGTCCACGCCGGGCCCCGGGCTGTCACCGGAGCGAGGCGCCCTTCGCGCCTTGCGGAGGGGAACGGCGAAGCCGTTGACAGGCAGGGTGGCGTGACCCGATGGGGATCGTCGCGCGCGGGCCCGTGGTCGCGACCAGCGACCACACCGTTCGGCGCGCCTTCGCGCCGAGTACGCGGTCCGACGCGCCACCGAGGCTTGCCGATCGGTGCACGGACGGACGGCATGATGACTATTCCCGCGCAGACAATCGGCCGACCGATGGGGCTGTTCATGGCGTCGGAGCCTGGCCGGAAAGCGGAAGGAAGAGGCTGTTCTGGGCCCCGGTGACGGGCGCGGCGGCTGTCGGATCGCCGACTGTGGATGAACCGTCTGTGTGCGTGGGAAAGAGCGCAGCGCGGGTCCAGGCGAGGGGATCGATGAGCCGCTTGATCGCGGCCGGATCGCCGATGATCGGGGCCAACTGAGCCAGATACGCCCGTGTCTCGGGCGGCAGGGCGCGGCCGGTGGCGAGGTGGTCGTCATAGCGCGCCGGTCCCGCATTGTAGGCGGCCAGGAACCCCGGCGAGCCGTATCGGTCGTGCAGCTCGCGAAGCCATGCCGCACCGCCCATGATGTTGTCGCGCGCGTCGAAAGGATCGGCGCCGAGACCATAGCGGGTGCGCAGATAGGCCCAGGTCGCCGGCATGATCTGCATCAGGCCCATGGCGCCGGCGCGGGAGACAGCGTGCTCATCGCCGGCGCTTTCGGCGTGCATGACGGCGTAGATCCAGGCTTCCGGAATGGCGAACCGATGGGCGGCCGACGCCACGAGTTCAGCGATCCGTTCGGCGGCCGATGCAGCGGCCGCCGGCGAGTTCGCCGCCGTCGCCGGATCGGCAAGAGCGCAGGAGGCCATCACCGCCACGGCCGCGGCGATGGCTCGCAGACGCCTGGGCTGAGGGGATCGGCGCATCGTTTCACGCCGTTTCGCGCCGGCGTGACGGGCGGTTCCACAGCAGATGATAGGCGCCATCGTCTCGGCTCGACTGGAACAGGTTGGCGCGGATCGGCTGGGTGAAGCTGGGGTCGTCGAGGATGAGGGAGACGTAGGCGCCGGCCCGCTCGCCGGTGCGTTTCCAGCCGGCGCCGACCTCCGGGCCGTCGCCCTCCGCGCCGATGTGGACGCGATAGTCCGGCGCGTTCTCCGCCTCGCTCGGCTCGGCCGGGACGAGGTGAAGTGCGATGTCGAGGGTCAGGGTGTGGAGGCGGCCGCTATAGCCGTCCGTGGTGCGCGCAAACTCGCCGATCTGGCTCATGGTCTAGCTCCTTGGGCTGGGGTGAAGTGATGGCTCGGTCCAAAGCGGGCGGGCCCGGCCGAGCACGGCTGACGTCGGCAGCGCGCCGAAGTAGCGGCCATCAAAGCTGTCGCCGACGGCGGGGTTCATGACGAACACCTCGCCTGGCCCTAGCGTCCGGCAGCCCTGCCAGACGGGCAACGGCCGGTCGTGGCCGTCGCGCAGAAGCGCCCGCCCAACAGCGCGATGGTCGATGGTGATGGTGCGGTCGGCGCGGCAGATGGTGTGTCCCGCCGTGGCCGCGACAGGCTTGATCAGCGGCACGCCGAGGGGGAGGTAGTGACGCTCGGCGGCGAAGCGGGCGATCGGCGCCGGCGGCGTGATCACCAGCAGTACGCCGCGCACCGGATGGCGGAGCGGCCGCACGGTGTAGAGGCCGATCGGCGCGCTGGCGCTGGCGTTCCAGAGAAGGCCGGGCGGCGTGCGCGTGACGGCCGGAACGAGGAGTCCGGCGACGGCTAGGCCGCCCATGACGAGAAGATCACGCCGCTTCATGGCTGCAAGGCCCTGCGCAGAACCCAGGCCTGATGGCGCTCGGCGGTGTAGGCGCGCGGCGTCTGGCCTGCCGAGAGGCGGTTGTGGACGTGGCGCCAATGATCGGGCGCGGCGTCATACGCCCGGACGCCCAAAGCCTCGATGTCGTCGATGGCCTGGAGCACGCGCTGCACCCGCCGCCAACTCGAAAGGCGCAGCAGAATCTCCGCGCCGGGGCGGACCAGCGGTTCGGTCGAATAGGCTTCACCGGCGGCGACAGCGCGCAGGATGGCGATGGCCGAATGCGCCGTGCCGTAGTCGTTAGACGTCCAGCGGACGACGGCGAACACGCTGCCCGGCGCAAAGCAGACGACGCGCCGGCGGCGGTCGATGATTCGCTCCTGCGCCTCCTGGCCGAAGCGGATCCAGTGCTCGATCCGCCCCTCGTACCAGGCGATGTCGACCTCTGTCAGAACGCCGACATCGCCGATCGGCGGATCGATCGTCTGCGCTGGGACGGGCATGGCGTCGCTCCACCGGTGATCAGCGACGCAGCGCGCCGGGCGGCAGGCGTTTGGCGGGATGCACCACGCCCACGCCCGGATCGCTGGTGGAGTTGCGCGCGCCGCGCGCGGCCCAGTCGTCGAGGTCGGAGATGGCGTAGACGATGCGGCCGCCGAGTTTCCTGAAGATCGGGCCGGTGCCGAAGCAGCGGTGCTTCTCCAAGGTTCGAGGGGATAGACCCAGGTGGATCGCCGCGTCCGGGGTCTTCAGGAAGCGCGGCGTGACGCGGGCGGGCGGAGCGGTGTTGGGGTGCATGGGGCGCGTCTCCGGTGGAGCTGGCGGGCGGCGGGGCCGGCCGCGGTTAGACGCGCGCAGGATCGCGGAGGCAGGCCCAGGCAGGGGAGAGTCGACTTTGTGGGGGGTTAGATTTTCGGCCGTCGCGGCGGCGGGTTCAGCAGCCGGAGATAACCCCCTTCGAGCAGGGTGTGGCCTCGGCGCAGGAGGCGCTTCAGACGCGCCCGGACCTCGCTGGCGATCCATTCACGGCGAGTCCGCGCGAGCGTGTTCAGCACCACGCGGGCCATTTCCCGCTCGCTGGCGCCGCTGTGTTCGGCGTCGAGCAGGCGAATCACCAGGACGAGTTGATCGCGCGCATAGTGGCTGAGCGGCGCGGGGTCGGCGCCGGGATTGAGGCCCCGCAGCGCGCGCCACAGGCGAAGCGCCGCGAGAACCCGGCGCTCGAACAGCCGGTCGAGTGGCAGGACGATGGCCATGGCGCCGCCCTGATAGCCATCGAGGTGAAGGTGGTGGCGCACGCTCCGGCGGCTGATGATGACGTCATTGCCGTCCCTGGCCGCGTCGCTGAAAGTTTGATCCAGATCAAGCGGATCGAACGTCAGATCCTGGCGCGCCGGCTGCACTTGCAGCGTGGTCGCCAACGCTCGCGGCAGCCAGAAGATCGGCTGCTGTTCGATGTCGAGCGTTGGATCGGCGCCGAAGCGCAGGCCCCATCGCTGGGCGAATCGATCGGCGGCGGCGGCGTCGGTCGGCGCCATCCGCCCTACGCGCTCATAGTCCCGCCCATAGTCGTCATTACGGCGGACGATCTCCCAGGCGAAGCCCGCCCGGTCGTAATGCTGGTGGCGCACGTAGTCGGCCGCAGAGCGCCAGTCTGCCACATACATGGCGGCCGCTCCGTCAATTCACTGCACGCGCCGGGCGGGGGATGCTGGCGGAGCATTTGGCGCAAGGCGCGAGCGGGACTAGGCCAAAGCCCTTGATCGCGCGATGCAACCTGAGGGGGACCTCCGTCGGTATTGGCGGAGAGTCTGGCGCCGATTTCGCAGGTCAATCGCCCTTGAGCAGATGCCGATATCCCTGCTCGGTCATCCACTGCGCCCGAGCCATGTGGCTCTCGAAGGACTGGCGCGCTCGTTCCGGCTCCGTCTCGGGGTCGATGTGCAAGACGAGCTTGGCGATCTCCCGCCAGTCTGCATTGTCACGCTTGGCGTCCAGAAGGCGCAGATAGGTGATCAGGTGTTCTTCGTCATAGGGCGTCAGCGTCTCTGCCGTGGGCGCCAAATCGGCGCACGCCGGGTCGAGTGGCGGTTTCTTCATGGGCGGCCCCTCGCCCTTCCTCCTTGGCGCGCGACTCGCGTCTCGCGTCCCCCTAGTCCCCACCGGTGAAGTCTCCGTGACAGGTTAATGGTTCCGGCGGGTGCCAATATACCTGATAAGGGTTAAACCTCATCAGGTATATTGGCCAGCCTGCGCCTATGGACATCAGGCGCTTGGTCGGACTCAACCTCGCCCGGCTTCGCAGCGAGAAAGGCCTCACGCAGGAGGCGTTTTCCGAGAAGTCCGGCATGACGCAGGGCTATATCAGCGATGTTGAAAACGGCCGCCGCAATCCGACGGTGATGACGCTGCACCAGATTGCGGAGGCGCTGGACGTTCACGCCAGCGAATTGTTGAGGCCCGCCGCCGCGAAGGACGCGGCGCCGCCGGCGTAGGCGATCTTCAGGGGCGCGTGGCCGTCAGTTCGGCGCCGCGGAGATGTGCATCGGCTTGCGGACGGTTTCCGCCGACAGCGCGCCTGCCGACGTCAACCGGATCCAGGCCGCGCAGCCGACGGCCATCGCGCCGACCACGCCGAAGATGTCCCGCCAGATCTCCGACGGCACGCCGATCCTGGCCAGGCCATGGGCGGCGCTGAAGCCGGCGATGGCCGCCGGGACGACGAACAGCAGGGCGACGGCGGCGCGGACTAAGGGCGAGCGCACGGTGACGAGCAGGAGTTGCGCCCCGAAAAAGGTGGCGGCGGCGGCGATGAGCCCGACCAAGGGGGCGCCCAGAACGCCGGCGCCCAGGCCATAGGCCCACTGGCCGGTCAGGATGCCGACGAACAGCGGCAAGGCGTAGGTCGCCAAGGTGAAAAGCAGCCAGCACAGGAAGGCGACGGCGGCGATCATAAGGACAATGGCGATAATCATGGCGTTCTCCATGTCAAGAATATCAGCAGCTTAGATGAGCGGGCAGGCCGCGCCCGGCCTGCTATCGTGATCAAGCTCCCCGCGTACGGTGATCAGCCGGCGCTTTCCTGGGCGGGCGGCTGGATTTCATAGGGCTGACCATTTTCATGGACGCGCCGGACGATCCGCCAGCCGCAGCCCGGAACCTGCTCGGCCTCGAACCAGGCGTCCTCGCCCTCGAACGCCGGGACCTCGCCAGGGCGCCAGAATTTGGTTGGTTGCCGGCGCGTCCCTCCATCGGAGGTGAAGAACACCGTCCCGCCCCCGGCGTTCTCGAGGAAGCGCGAGCGTTTGAGCTTGAAGATACGGGTCCTCACGCGCCGGCCTCCACCAAGCGGAGGGCTGGCTGCTGCGTCCGCGGCGGCGACCACTCCGTGGCCGCGCCGAAGCGGTCGAGCGCGGCCAAGGCGTCGTCCAGGGCGAGGCGGGCCTCGGAGCCGGGACCGTAGTGGTCCCGCAGGTCCCGGGCTTTGGCGCGGAATGTGTCGACGGCGTAGAAGGCGCTGATGAGATCGTGAACGCGCATCTGTCCCTCAATATGAACAAAAGGGGAACATATCGCCACGGCGGACGCGGAGAGTCGAGTCCGTTTCGATGGCGAAGGGCGCCGCACGACGTTTCGACGGGGCTTCTGAAACGACGGATCGCCAGCCTCGCCGAAGCGAGGCTGGCGCCGTGGACGGACCGGGTCAGGCCGGCGGGTTCCAGATGATCACCTTCTTGGCCGGATCATTGCCCGGGGCGGGGGCGACGTTGCCGTAGATGACCCCGCCGAACTCCGGAGCCGACAGCGAGACCGAGACATATTCCTCGCCGGTGTTCTTGGAGATGCGGTTCCAGCCGGCGCCCAGTTCGAAGCCGTTCTTGCGGCTGATGACACGGTAGTCAGGCTCGTTGTCCTTGGCCTTGCGGGCGTTCGGAACCAGCGCGATCTGGGCGGTGACGTTGAGGGTGGCGAGCGTGCCTTCCAGCGTGCCGTCAGACTTCTCGGTGAGGGTGGCGATGGTGGTCATGGGAGTTCTCCTTCGGATGCTCGGGGACCATCCCCGATGGCGCTCTACGAAGGGCCCCGGGCGCCGACGTCACCGAGCGCAGCGAGGGAAACCCCTTGCGGGTTGACGCATAGGCGGACGAGGACCGCAGAAAGGCGGCACAAGGAGGGGATGGTTTCGGCGCGGCCGATGAAAGCGCCCTGATTTCCTCGCATCCCTACCGGATGGCGATGAAGCATGCGTTCAAAAGCCAACGGAACGTCATCCGCCCGCTCACCCTGGCGCGGGCGCGCACAAGGCCATGCGCAACGCATCCGGCAACCGGGCCGTCGCTTACTGCGGAGCGGTTAGCGAGCGGGCGCGGCGTCGCACCGTTTCGACGCGCCGGCGGCTTAAGGTCGCGATGATCGCGGCGGGTCAGGCTTTGGCGGCGGCCTTGCGCCGACCACGCGTCGCCGGCGGCGAGGCAGGCGCCGGGTCGCTGACGGTTTTGCGCATCTGGCCCAGGCCCAGGGACTTGGCCATTGCCGAGCGCGCAGCGCTGTAGTTCGGCGACACGGTGGGGTAGTCCTTCGGAAGACCCCACTTCTCCTTGTACTGCTCGATCGTGAGGCCGTGCGTGGTTAGGTGCCGCCGCAGCGTCTTGTACGACTTGCCGTCTTCGAAGCTGATCAGAGCATCCGGCGTGATGGATTTCCTGATCTGGGCCGGCGTCAGCTTCTTCGGCGACGCTGGTTGCTCGACGGAATCTTCCGGCGCGGGCGGGTTCGCGCCGACCGCAGCGAGGCTGGATGCGATCTGCTGAACAACCGTGGGGATTTCCGCAGGCGTCACATGGGAATTTGAGAAGTAAGCGGCCGCGACTTCTGCAACCAGATCCCGAAGATTATCGTCCGCCGCCATCTTTTTCTCCACACTCAAGACAAGGCATAGCGACGGCTACGCCGTGGAGCAAGTTGCGCGGAGCGGGACTTGGGGTTGCCGCGGTCGTCCAGCACGAGAAAGGCATTGAGGGGCGACGCCTAGGCGCCGCCCCGTCCGCGATAGTCCATCACCCGGAGGCCCATCGCCTTGGCCTTGTCGGCCAGGTTGCCCTGGATGCCGCCGCCCGGGAAGACGATGACGCCGATGGGCATCTGCGCCAGCAACTCGTCATTGCGTTTGAAGGGGGCGGCCTTCTTGTGCTTGGCGAAGTTCGGCGCGAACGGGACCTGCGGAACATGGCGGGCCTGCGCCCAGGCGGCGGCGATGGCCTCCGCGCCGGTTGGATAGCCGCCGTGCAGCAGCACCATCTGGGGGTGCTTGGCGTGGACCTTGTCCAGCACCTCCCAGATCAGGCGGTGATCGTTGAAGCCATCTCCGCCCGTGAAGGCGATGCGCTCGCCAGGCGGTACGAGAACCTGCTGGTCGGCCCAGCGGCGGGCGTTGATGAAGTCGCGGCTGTTGATCACTGCCGAGGTCAGGGCTTTGCGGTTGACCTTGGATCCAGCGCGCGGCGTCCACGCCTTGCCGACGTGAAGGTGGAACTGGTCGGCGGCGGCGTCGCGGAAATACTCCATCGCGTCGCGGCGCTCGATCAAGGTCAGACCCTCGGCCAGGGCCCGCTCCAGCTCCACCGAGCGCACCTCAGAGCCGTCCTGCTCGCGCTGCAGCCGCTTCTGCGTCCGCTCGTTGCCGTCCAGCTCGCGCTCGACCCGCTCGGCGGCGCGGTGGAAGACGTTGACCAGGCCCCACAGCAGGTCCTCCAGGTCGGGCTCCAGCCGCGTGTCGCCGAGCGCGTCGGCCATGGCGGCGAACATGGCGGCCACGCCGCCGTCGACCTGATGCGCCTCGGGCAGGGGCCGCGGGTCCGGCTCGTCGGAGAAGGGCCGGTATCCGTAGAGCGCCAGCTCCTGCAGGAGGTGGCCGGTGGGGGACAGGGTCGGCTCGGGGTCGTCGGCCGGGAGATCAAGATCGTCAGTCATGGGGTGCTCCTTCCGCTGGACCGCGCCTCTCGCGGCCTTCGCGGCGAGCGACGACAGCGGGCGGCCGGGGCGCGCACCCTCTTGGCCAAAGCGAAGCGGTGGACGGCGGCCTTGGCCGCCGTTGCGTGACCCGGCCGTTTGCTGTGTCCTCGCCCTTTGGAAGGCCGAGGCGCGGACCTCTGCGGGAAGGGCCCCCTGACTCCGGTCGCTCGACGGGCGCGACCCGGACCGGCGCTAAGCCCAGGCAGCCCCCTCCAAGCGGCGCCCGAGGAACCGGGCTATGTCCTCCGGCGCAAGCTGGGGCCGCAGGCCCGCCTGCAGGCGCCGCAACCCGAGACGGCGCAGGTCGGCGTTGAAGTCGTCCAGGGCCGGGGCCAGCACCACCAGCTCGATCCGGGCCGCCAAGGCCCGCTCGGCCAGCGCCGCCACCGCCGCGTCGCCAGCGGCGTCGTCGTCGCGGGCGACATAGAGCCGGTGCAGCATCGGCGGGAACAGGATGGCCGCCAGATGTGCGGACGAGGTGGCGGCGATCACCGGCATGACGGGCATGGCCATGCGCAGCGACCAGACGGTCTCGACGCCCTCGCCCGCCGCCATCACCGGCCCAGCGGCGCCGAAGCGGACGCCGTGCCCGAGCAGGGCGCCCATTGATCGACGGGGATGAGCGACGGGCGCCTTGCCCGCCGTGGCCTTGTCCAGCCAGGTGCGATGCACCCCGGTGATGCGGCCGTCCAGATCGGTGACGGCGGCGATCATCGCCGGCCAGGCGGGCCTGGTCCCTGGCGCATCCTCGGCTGACGAACGGTAGTAGCAGGCGGGATGGAAGCGGATCGTATCGTCGTATCCGCGCAAGGCCGTAAGGGCGCGTTGGCGCAGATACGCCTCTACGACGCTGCCCGCGATCGGCCGGGACGCTTCGAACAGGCGACGCGCCGCCTGTGGGGTTCCGGTCGGCGCCTTTGGCTCGCGCCGGTAAGGGTGTTCCCCAAAGGACGGCGGCAGGGGATCGGCCAGGAAGCGGCGCGCCTCGTCCAGGGTCTCGCGCAGGGTGCGCGCGGCCTGGACGGCGGCAATGATGTCGAGCAGGTCGCCGTGTTCGCCGGTGGAAGCGTCAGTCCATTTGCCAGGGGCGCGCAGGCCGTCGGCGGACGGGGCCAGGCGGACGTACAGGCTGCGCCCCGGCGTGTTGCGTGTGTCGCCGACGAGCCAATAGCGGCCTTCACGGTGGCCATTTGAGAGATAATGACGGCAGACCGCCTCGGCATGGTCGGCGAGGCGGCGGGCGATCTCGGCGGCGGGTTTGTCCATGGGGTCGAGCCTGGTGACGCGGTGGTGCACTCGCCCGCGCCGTCGACCCCGACCAACGCTGGCCGATGGAGTGTCCATGGGACGGCGGCGAAGTTCAAGCGCGTGAGGGCGCCGGAAAAGAAAAAGGCGGGGCGGCTGGAGCCGCCCCGCCCAGTGAATTCCGGCTACTCGGCCGCGACCAGGGCGGCGGCCGGCTCGACTTCGGCGGACACGCCCTCGTCCACGATCGAGGCCGGCGGCTCTTCGCCTATCGACTCCGCCTCCCCGGGCGACTCCGGTTCAGCGGCGGCGACCGGCGTGCGCAACGGCTCGGGCAGCCAGCCGGCGTCGGCGAGCAGCCGTTCGGCCTCCCGCGCCATGTCGTCCTTGCGCAGGTGGTCGATCCGTCCGGCCGCCTCGGCGCCCTGGCCCTCGTTCACCGCCTTCAGGATGTGCGCCTTGGTCACCCGGCCGAGGAAGTTGACGACCGTCGGTCGCCAGCCGCCCTTGGCCATGTCCAGGCCGACCGCGGCCGCCAGGATGTCGGCGTGCGCGACGCGACGCTCGATGGCGCGCGCCGAGATGCGGCCGTCGTAACGCGGAAGCGGCTCCCACACCGCATTAACGGCGTAGGCTGCGCAGTGGGCGAACAACGCCGCCTGCTCGTCCCCATCCAGCCCTTGCAGCGCCGCCCAGAGGTCCTTGTCGGAGGTCGGCAGCCGTTCCGCCCACACGGCATGGCGAGCCTCGATGGCCTTGGCCGAGGGGCTTTCGCGCAGGTCCGCGGGCTGGTGGTAGAAGGTCAGACGGCTGATCGAGAGCCCGAGACACGACTCCTGGCTGGTCGGATAGAAGGCCGACAGCACCAGGGCGTGCAGCACGGCGACGAAGGCGACCTTCTGGCTTTCGGCGAAGGCGTCCTGCAGTGCCAGCGTGCGCTGCGCGGTCAGCTCCGTGACGAGGCGGTCGGGAAGAGGCTTGAGGATATCCTCCTCCGATTCGTCGTCCGGCGCCGCGTCTGCCGAGAGCGTGGCGGGCGTCGCCGCAGCCGGGATGGCCGAGCCGTCGGCGTCGGCGGAGCCCATCCCATCCGCGTCGGCCTCAGGATCGGTTTCCGGGTCGGGCTCCTGGGGCGATTCATCCTCGGGCCGCACGAACCCGCGGTCCACGTGCAACGCGCCATCGCCGCTGAAGCTGACGAAGGCGCCCGCCCGCGCCATCTCCACCGCATCGTAGGCCCAAGGGCGTTCGGAGAGCGCCGCCAGCTCCTGCTCGATCTCTTCGAGACGCGCCTCCGCCGCTTCGGGCAGTTCGTCGGCGCCCTCATGTTCGAGCTCCAACGCCTCCTGCTCCTCGATCAGCGCTTCGATGCGAGCCTCCTGCTCGGCCGTCAGCGGGGTTTGCGCCGCGTCGAGCTCGCGCAGGCCATGGTCGAAGCCGTAGGGCAGGCTGGCCGCCGTGACGACCCAGGCCCAGCCCTCGGCCTGGACCCGCTCGCCCTCGGTCTTCAGCTTCTCGGCCACCAGCCGGTCCAGCAGCGCCACGTCGCTGAGCCAGCCGCCATGATCATCCTCGAACAGATCGCGCATCACCGCGCCGCCGGCCGCCACGTAGGCGTCGATGCCAACGAACCGCGCGCGCCGATCGCCGGCCTGGGCCGTCGTCTCGGTCAGCTTCTGGCGAATGAAGGGCGGAGATTTGTTCCAGCTATGGGCCAGGAGCGCCCACACCTCCTCCTGACGAGGGTGGTCCTCGTTGACCGAGAAGGCGATCAACTGCTCGAGCGTCATGCCGTCCTCGGCATAGACTTCGTGCAGCTTGGGCGAGACCGAGGCCAGGCGCAGCCGCTGCTTCACCACCGTGGCGGTGGTGTTGAAGCGGACGGCGATCTCCTCCTCGCCGAGGCCCTGCTCGGCCAGCGTCTGCATGCCACGGAACTCGTCAAGCGGGTGCAAGGGCTCGCGGAAGGTATTCTCCGCGAGGGAATCCTCCTCGCCCGAAATCGGCTCCTTCGCGCCCTTGACGATGCAGGGGACGGGACCGTCCTTGGCGAAGCGCTTCTGCTTCACCAGCAGCTCCAGGGCCCGATAGCGGCGGCCGCCGACCGGGACCTCGAAGAAGCCGGTCTCCTGGCCTTCGCCGTCCAGCATGATGCGGACGGACAGGCTCTGAAGCAGCTTGCGGTGGAAGATGTCCTCCGCCAGCTCGGGGATCGTGACGCCCGCCTTCACCCGGCGGACATTGGTCTGGGACAGAACCAGCTTATCGAATGGGATGTCCCGCGACGCGTCGAGGATCAGTTTGGGGGTGGCCTTGGCCATGGGGGTTCTCCATGACGGGCCGCCGGAAGGCTCTCTTTCGGCTCCAAGCCCGTCACGAAACCCCCGGCCTGCCTCTTCCTCTGAGGGCCGCGCCGCCGCTTCCAAGGGCCCGCAAGCCCGCAACCCATCCGGTTAGAACCCGTAGACTTACCTATCGTTCGCCACCGTCGGTTCGTGGTGGAGTACGAGCGGCTGCCAACGGGAGGTCGAGATGGTGGAGCTCGCCGAACGGGACCGGATGGTGCTGAGCCTGCTGGAGCCCGAGGACCGCGCCCAGATCGAGGCGACGGTCGATGAGATCATCGATGAGGAACTGCCGATGCGCGAAGCGGCCTACATCGAGGCCGCCGCCTGCGCCTTCGATGCGCGGGCGCAGGATCTTCCGGACGATGAGAAAATCGTCGCCTGGTGGATCGCCGCCGCCTTGCGCGGACGGGTGAGCCCGCCAGGCTCGACCCACTGACGTGCGCGAACCGTTTGGCGGCCGGCCGGCCCCGATCGAATTGAGGCCATCGAGCAGGAACAAGGAGACCTCGCGGTCGGAGGCGTAAAGGGTGGTGGTGTCTTCGGCGACGTCGACGAGCAGTTGTCTGAGCAGTCAACCTGTCTCAGCGGGCGACTTACGCCTGAGGCGTTTACCCTCGTCCGTAGTCCCGGGCAGCGGGGCGGCCGGCAGACCCGACGATTTCGTCCAGTCGGATGGGAACGGGCGATTCGTCCAGCCCTGGATGGACCTCGCCCTGCGCGTTCACGATCCACGCATCATGCGCCCAGCATTCGGTCGGAATGGGGCCGCGATCGACGAGAGCGGCGTAGCCATAGCCGCTCCCGAACGCGTCGTCGAAGCGGGTTGGATCTTTCAACGGGTAAACATATTTTCGCTCGAACGGCATCAGAAACTCCTTTGGTCTAAGTATAGAGGGTAGGGTGCAAGAGGTCGCGCCTCATTCAAGCGGTGAGCAGCGTCTTTGCCCGCGCCTCCAGCTCGAGGCGGGCGTCCTGGTGGGTCTTGTCCCGCGCGACCGCCGTGATGCCCTGGACAAAGTCGAAGACGCTCTCGGGCTTGCGCCCCTCCTCGGCCATGACCGTGGCGATGATCTTCGCGGTTTCCGCTTTGGAGAAGCCGCGGCGGCGCAGGAACTCGTTCCGGTCATTGTCGCTGCGGGCGACAATCCGCTCGCGCGCGGCCTTGACGCCGTTGATGAACGGCGTCGGCGAAGAGTCCGCAAAGCGGGTCAAGGCCGGCGCGGCTTCGTGGGCGAAGCGCGAGGCGGCGTATTTCGAGTGGCGGATGGTGATCTCCTGGAAGTCCTCGACGCCCCAGAGGTTGCGGTTCTGGCAGACGGCGCGGAGGTAGAAGCTCGCCATGCCGAGCGTCTTGGCGCCGACCTCGGAGTTCCAGCAATAGAAGCCGCGGAAGTAGAGATCGGGCGAGCCGTCGGGCAACCGGCCGGCCTCGATCGGATTGAGGTCGTCGACCAGGAACAGGAAGACGTCGCGGTCCGACGCATAGAGGGTGGTGGTGTCCTTCGTGATGTCGACCTGGGGATTGTAGATCCTGGTCGACCAGTCGAGCACACCCGGCACCTTCCAGCGCGTGTCGCCCACGCCGTCGCCCGCAATGCGCTGCACGGCTTCGACCAACTCATGGTCGAAGATCCGACCGTAATCCGGCCCGGTGACGGCGCGCAGCTCCACGCGGCCGTCGTCGATCTCCAGCGTCTTGACCTGTTCGGCGCGATGGGCGGTCAGGCCGTACTGAAGGTTGATGCCGGCGAGCGGCGCCGGGAGCTGGCGCAGATAGGCCGCCGGCGCGCCAACCAAGCTCGCGAGCTGACTGAAGCTCCAATGCGTCGGCGCTACCGGCGCGCCCGAGCCGGGCAACATCAATGTCAGGTGCTCGGCGTCATCGCGGCTGGCCTCGACCCGGATCGCAGCGCTCTGCACTGTGCGCGTCCGGCTGCGTTCGGTCCTTTCACGCACAGAGGCGAAAAGATCGGACAGGGACAGGAAGCGCTCGTCTGCCGGCCGCGAGAACCATTCTGAGGACACGCGGCCGATTCGCGCGCCCCGGCTCACGTCCACCTTATAGCCGGCGCTCCGCTGGCGGCCGGCGTCCAAAACATCCACCTGGGTCATGGGTCGTCTCCATGACGGGCGCCGCAGGTCTCTCCTCCAGCTCTCAACCCGTCACGGCCGACCCGGCCTGCCTCTCCCTCTGGGGGGCATTGCGGGGGGCGAAGCCCCCCGCCGAAGGGGTACGGCGGGGGCAACACGGGCCGCCGTCGGGGAAGGCTTCCCCTCCCGGTTGGTAGAAACCACCCTTGCGCCTATCTGTATTTGCCGAACACCTGGGTGAGCGCGTCTAGCGTGTTTTTGACACTTTTGGTCTCACGCCCGCCAAGGCTAAATTGGACGATGATCGATGGGTGCAGTGAAGGCGTGGGCGCTGGAACAGGAGGAGCGCGGCTATAGCGAAGCCGATGGCGATATCTGCGCGGATTGCGTGTCAGATCCTGCCCTGGCCCGGTGGATCGAGGCCAATCGGACGGCGACGGAGTGCCGGTTCTGCGGCCGGGAAGCTGAAGAGCCGATCGCGGCGAGTTTCGACGAGTTCGTCGGGGTGGTGCTCGACGGCATCCACTTCGACTGGAACCACCCTGACAACGAAGCGATCATGTATATCTCGGCGGAGGGCGGCTATCAGGCGCCGATCTCCAGTAGCTGGGACGTGTTCGCCGACTACGACATCAGCGAAAGCGGCGATGTCCTTGAGGCGCTGATCGACTCCATCGACACCGATGGCTGGGTCGAACGGGATTTCAATCTCGGCGACGACAGCCAGCGCCTCGTCTGGGGTTGGGACTGGTTTAAGCACGTCACGAAGCACCAGACCCGCTATCTGTTTTTGAAGCAGGGATCGGAGGACGACCAAGAAATCCCGCCTTCCAGGATGCTCGACACCATCGCGGCGGTCATCAGCTCCGACCTTGGGGGCGTCGATCTGATCAAGACCGTCGGCCAGGATGTGGACTTCATTCGTGTGCGGATCGGTGCGGCTGGATACGATCAGGCTAGCGCGCTCGGACCGCCGCCAACAGACTTCGCTACGCAGTCCAACCGGATGAGCCCGGCCGGCATCCCCATGTTCTACGGCGCCTTCGACATTGAGACCGCCAAGGCCGAGACCATCGATCCGGCTGTCCACGCCGGCCAGACCCTGTCGATTGGCGCCTTTCGGGCGATGCGGGATCTAAAGTTGCTCGACCTGGCCGACCTGCCAGACATTCCCAGCGTCTTTGACGCAGAGGCCCTTGAGCTGATCCATCCGCTGCGGTTCCTGCACGCCTTCGCGCGCGACCTGGTGCAGCCCATCGCGCATGATGGACGCGAGCATATCGAATATGTCCCGACCCAGATCGTGACCGAGTATTTTCGCCGGGTGTTTCGGACCGCTGACGGCGGGCCGATCGATGGGCTGATCTACCGAAGTTCAAGAAATGACGGCGGCCGGGCGCTCGTCCTGTTCTGCGAGAATGAGCAGTGCGTCGACGCCGGCTATTCGGGACGGCTGCGCGACAAGCTTCTCATGCTTGTCTCGGTCGATCATCATGTGGCGCCATGATCGGATGCCCGCTGGCGCAAGTAAGCGCTGCGAGCTTTATGAGCCAGCCATTGGCGCGGCGAGATAGCGGAACCCTCGCATCGTTTGCTGGGCAAAGGTGAAGCCCGCCCATTCGAGGTCTTCGCCGAGATAGGGGTCGTCCGCCAACAGGTATCGTGCGCCGCCTTGGAGAACTTGGACAAGATACCGTCGGTTTACGACACGCGTTAAGTCGGCTTCTACGGCGCCGCTGCTGAACCCCGGCGGGCCGCCCGCAATGATAAAGACGCCCCAGTGTCGGTCGAGGGTAAGCCACCACGTTCTAAGCGACTTGAACATCGGACCGTAGATCGACTCGGTTCCGGGCTGCGAAAAGACGATCGCCGGATTAGTGGAAGACCGAAGGGCCAGAGGCGCTTGGCATAGGATCACATTGATCAGGTCGGCGTCGTCAGGCAGCATCGTGTCCATAGCGCCAGCCCGAAATAGAGCGTGAGCGGCGCCTGGCGATGCAGCGAAGCGTTCGTGCATCGCGCGCTCATCGTCCGACAAATCATCGGCCTCGCCAGAGAGAAAGCGGGCATGTTCCGCCTCGATGAACCGCAACGTCTCGACGTTCCGCCGTTGGAGGTGCCGGGCGAACCCATAGAGTGGCAGGCGATCACTCGCATCGAGGTCCCCGCAGATTCCGGTGCTGATCTTCTGCCAGGTCGAAGATTTGGAAAACGGGGTCTCGATGACCGTGTTCAGATCGCGCTCGATCGATGTCCGCGTGCCATTGGCGTCAAAGTCGTGGAGGCCTTCCTCGTAGCCAATGCCCTCGATCGATTTGCGGTCCACTACGACGACGTCGCGATGGCGTTCGAGGACCATGACCTTGTTTTTGTCATCGGGCGAGGCAAAGCGCCTCAGATAAAACTGCGGCACATAGTGATGGCGCTTTGGCTCATTGGTCCCCACGCTACAACCTCGCGCCGTGCTCGATCCGAAAGGACCTCACGCCTCCGCCCCCCGAACCTGAAGCCAACCGCGGACGAGGAAGAGATAATCACTATGCGTCAGATCGTCAGGATCGAGACGGCGGTGCGCGATCAGCGGGCCCACTTCGGCTTGATACTGGCGGTAGTCGGCCTGCATCGCGGCGGCGCCGGGCAGCGGGTCGGCGTTCGCCGGCCGATGCTCGGACAGCCAGTTGCGAACACACCGGATGGCGACATCGGAGTCGTTGTTGTGAGATTCGATATCCTGGCCGCTAATGTCGGATAGGGCCTGGTCGTAGCGATGCCGCTCCGCGTCGAGGATGAGCGCCCGCTTTCGCCGGTGCCGCCTTTCACCGAGCAAACGTGCGCCGAGATGAAGTCCAAGCTCCATAGGCATGTTGAATCGCGGGATGCCACCAATGCCGACCTCCACGCGGGAAAGGTCATGGATGCCCCAGTCGCACTCGCCGATCATCGCGGCAATCTTGCCGACCCGAACCTCCGCTCCGTCGGTGGCGTCGAGCGCGCAGCGAGGGTGATAGCCCGCGGCAATGATGGCGAAAACCATCGCGCGCAGGATCGGCCTGAACTCGTCGTCAAACGGACAGTTGATGAAGACCGACTTGGAAGCGGGCGGCTTACGCCTGGGCGGGTTCGCCACGCGACTGCTCTGACATCTTGCGCAGGTCGTCGAGGATCGCTTGCGCAAGAGGCGAGCGGCGCCCATTGGCCGGCGGGATCTTGATCCCCCGGTACACGAACGCCTTCTCTACCGGTCCCGACCGGCGCGTCCGAGTCTTCCTTTGAGCGGTCGTCGCCATGGCTTCTATATGCGGTTTTGCGTCCGAAATGACAAGGTTGGACCCCTCCGATCCGAAGCTATGCGGCAAGGGGAATCTCCTCGTCCTTGGAGCGGACGAGGTCGCCCGCCGCCTTTTCGAGGAACTGGGCGAGCGCCGCCTTCCGGGAGTCGCGATCAAGGGCATAGGCGGTTGATTTGAACTGCCGCCCGTTCAAAAGGCCCTCAATGTAGCCGGCGATCGTATCCGCGGCCATGATGAGGGCCGTATCGAGCGTGTGGATATACTTGCTCGTGACCGTTCCCTTCGAGTGGCCGACGAGCGCAGCGATCGTCACCTCGGTAAAACCCAGGTCATTGCCGATGCTGGCGAAACTGTGCCGCAGGACGTGCGGCGTTATCCCCTCCAGCGCCGTCCCCTTGAAGATCTTATCCCAGTGGCGCGGGAAGGCGCCGAAGGCGTTATCGTCCTCCTGGCCGGGGAAAACGTAGGTGCCGGTTGCTTCGGAGAGACGCTTCTCCATGAACTCGATGACCGGCAAGCCGACCGGGCGCGTCGACTTGCCCTCCTTGCTGTCGGCAAGCCGCAGGCAAGATCCGCCGATGTCCATCTCAGCGCATTTCAGCCCGACCATCTCCATGCGGCGACAGCCGGTCAGAGCGAGTTGACGCGCGATCTCCGCCGCGGTGGCGTATTGGCCGTCGCCGATGGCGTCGCGCAGGATGTGGCCGAGGGTGCGGTATTCGTCCTCTGTAAGCCGCCGCTCGCGCACATTGTCCTTTGGCTTGCGGATACCATGCGCCGGGTTGGTGGTGATGATGCCGGCCTCGCAGGCGTAGGTGAGAATGCCGCCAAGCAGACCGATCGTTCGCGTGGCCGTCCCCGCGCCCCCGCGAACGATAGCTTTGCCGCGCAGCTTCTTGGTCTTGACGCTAACGGCGGTCTTTCCCGCCATGATGTCCTTCAGCGCCTTGTTGATGTCGGCCTTGGTCAGGTCCTTGACCCGCCGGGGCCCCAGCAATGGAACGATGTGGCGTTTGATGCGACCGGTGTCGGTGCCTATGGTCGTCGGCTTCTTCGGCCGGTTGCCTTTGCCGAGGATGAGCCCGGCCTCGAGGTCTGCGAGATAGAGGCCGCACAACTCCTTCACGGTGATCGCCTGGTGGTCGAGGTGGCGCTCCTCGGCGGGATTGTCGCCAGCCGCCACTCGGCCCAACTGGACCTTGGCTTCCTGCCGCGCGAGTTCGGCGGTCCACACCCCGTGCAGACCGATGCTGTAGCGTCGAGATCGCCCTTGCGCGCGGTACTGGATCAAGTAACTGCGCTTGCCTGAAGCGAAGATGCGAACGCCGAATCCGGGTAGGTCGTCATCCCAGATGAAATAGTCCTTGGAGCGGACTGCCGCCGCCTCCACAATGCGCTTGCTGAGCTTTGTCATACTCCGTCCTCACGCTAGTTTGCGCTGCTCCCACGGAAGCACCACGGAAGCAGATGGGTGCCAATCCACGGTTACGGACGGTTAGCATGGGAAAGGTCGAAATTCGAGATTTCCCAATGATAATCGTAGGTTAGCGCAGAAAGACAGGCGCTGGCGTTGGCCGGCGTAGGACGTTAGTACGGGCTCCGAAGGCTGAGGTCATAGGTTCGAATCCTATCGAGTGCGCCAGCGACTGGCTTGATCGCTGATTTCCGCTTCGCACCACGTCACAGCCTATGCGCT